>Ga0247610_10000232_pt1 | contig 90470 bp, 74 predicted proteins | sample 174DNAGHGhighgp2_FD_193483 | JGI IMG/M metagenome (GOLD analysis project Ga0247610, IMG submission 193483) | Sheep rumen microbial communities from Palmerston North, Manawatu-Wanganui, New Zealand - 1742 DNA GHGhigh gp2 | ecosystem: Host-associated > Mammals > Digestive system > Stomach > Rumen... | reverse complement strand
TGACTCATGGTACAGACGAAGATAATGCAATTTCTCCTCTTCGCTGTACTTCGTTGGACTTTTTCTCATACTAATATTACACATTTTAATTGTTACTAAATGTGTCTACCTATATCAGTATAAGTCATCTTTGATCCTATAAGACGCTCCACTGTTCATCTTATGATATTTATATCCCATAGAAGTAAGCCTTTTACCGAGCTCAATCTCCGTACCTTTATGGATGGTAAACGTGGGGAATTTCCTGGCCAACAGCTTCATGATGTCCTTGAGGAATACCGGGATGGTATCGTCTGGCGTATCCTCGGATGGCAGGAAAGTCAGCTCTATCATCTTCTCGTAGCCGAAGACCTGCTGGAAGTCCTTGTTCTGTTCCATGATACGCTGGTTGTCTTCATCCTCAAACCAATAGCGCCTTCCCTCGTTCAATTCCTGATAGAGCTGTGCGTAGAGCTGGTTATAGTTGATGGTACCCGAATTGTCGATCTCGTCGGCATAGACGCAGATAAAGCGGCGGGAGCCTGTGGGGTCAGCCAATGGGCGCAGATTATTCGTCGTGGCAATGAACGATGCGAAACGCTGGCGTTCCTCCATGACCTTGCCGTAAGGCGGGCGGAACTTCACGTCGTGTTTCGAGAGAAGGTATTTCAGGATAGGCTGTTGACCCTTCGACATGGCATCGAACTCGTCGATGTTGATAAGGGCATACGATGACATGGCAATGAAGATGTCGTTGTCGCTCTTCATTGACAGGCGGTCGTTGAAGTATATCTGCATATAGTACGGTTGCGGATCATGACCAACTTTACAAGAGGCGTTGAGCGCCGGCTCACGGTTGGCCACCTGAGTACCCAGCTGTGAAGAGTAGATTTTGACAATTTTTATCTTAGAATGACTTTCCTGCCGTTTCTTATATATATGCCTTTGGTAGGACGGATTACTTCCTGACCGCTTATGTTATATAACCGATGATGGTGCTGAGGGTCGGTAGCGGCCATCTCTACCGTAGTGAATTCTTTCTTCGGCACGAGATATATGCCCTTTACAGTGAGCTGCCCGCCAGAGTTCACCTTAATCGTATTCAGGTGTACAAAGTCTTCCACCCGCTGCTGGCCTTGTGAATCAGCCATACGGCTAATCTCGTCCAACGGAATAGACAGCACGCCGTAGTCGGGATCCCAGTACTGACTCCACTCATTGAAATCTGCAACAATCTGTTTGTACGACCCATGATTCACCAAGCGGTTGGCAACGATACGGAATCCACTACCCGTACCGCGTACTATCAACCGGTCGTACTGACTAAGGTCGGCAAACTGATTGTAGGTCACGGAGTTGGAGCCTACAACGACATTGCCGCCATTCAGCTGTCTGTTCAGATTCCAGTCAACACTCCAATCGTTCGTGGGTTTGGCATCAGCACCGGTACCATCCCATACATAGAACATATCGGGGGTCAGCGGCACCCATTCCTCCGGAGCCTCGAAATCATCTACGTCAACATAACTCAGGATGTCGGCAAGCACCTTCTCGCTGCGGCTTGGGAAATACTCATACAGCAGTCGGTTGCGCTCAGGGATATAGAACTCGTCAACGGTATAGAGCCGTCCCCCACTCTGCCAGCGATGCACATCACGACGATAGTCGCCCCAGCGGGCAGCTTCATCATAGAGTGCCTTGTCAATGGTGTAATAGAGGCTGTCCCATACCTGAACAACCGACTTCTCACCAAGCAGTCCGTCGGCTGCCAAGACCTCTTTGGCGCGTCTCACATACCGTTTGGCGAACTTAGGATTCTGCAGCAGGTTGCGATAGATAGCCGTTACGGCTCCCGCCTTGTCGCTACTTACGGCACCCGAGGCCAGGTTCTCGCTGACATTCATCAGTATCAGCTCGCTGTCCCAACAGAGGAACTTGAAGCCCTCGCTGGCTTCCGATTCATTGTTATGACGGCGTATGGCATACCAGTTGTGATGGTTCCAGTCGGTATTGCCCGCATACTGGTTTATCAGCATATAGTCAATGAAGTTATCGATGTCGAGCAGCGTGTCGAGCCTCTGGTAATAGGCATCGTCGGCAGCTCTGGCGGCTACTGCATTCATCTCTTCCCAGGCTGCAAGGTCGCCCTCGCTGGCTTCGATATGATTGCCGCCGTCCTCTTCTATCTTGATGACATCTATGTCGTTTTTTTTGCCGCCCAGATGATCCTTGCCATACTGATCGTCCACGCGCTCGGCAATGTTATAGAGTCCCCAGTACATCCCATTGAGGAACAGGTGGACGTAGAGGGCATTCACGCTGGTGTGTCCCATTTTCTTCTGTATCCTACGCGCCCAGACATCACGGGTGTACTGCGCCCTTTGACGGTTATCCTCGGCCCAGTGCTGCCAGGCATTGCCGAAATGACAGCGAACCACCAATTGGTTGAACTGACTCGGTTCATCCTCGCCAAACACAGGATACTTCATCGTCTTCTTACCGTATTCCTTCTTAAAGACCAAGCGGAAGGAGTGCTTGGGATTCTTCTCAGCCAAGCGTCCGTGGCCACCATGCAGGCGCACGCCGCAAGTTCCCGTGTAGTCATGGTTCTGAGGACCGCCAATGAGCTCCACACTGGCAGGGCGCGTCCAGCCGTGACCAGTAGCGTCGCCAACGGGAGGCCCCGTAAAGATATAGATACCGCCCTTCACGGAGTCGTTCTCATGACTGAAGAAGTTGTCCTTGTCAGAGACGATGCTCAGGATGGGGAGCTGTTTCAGGCCTTCGATAATCTTTGGGCGCAGTTTGCTGTCGCCAGTCATCTCGGGATCCATCTCGTAGTCAGCCTTTGCCGTACCGTTCATCTGTGTATATTGCCCCCACGTGTCAGGATAGCCAGTAGGATTATTAGGCTGACTGAGCACAGAGTTGACAAAGATATACGATGACGTAGCGACTGGCGAGAGGGAATCGCCTTTCACCTCCACTGCCCTGAGAAGCGTTGTTTTCCTGATGGTCAGCGGTGATGTGTATTTGCTACTCTTCAGGGTAGGTTCGCTGCCGTCGGTCGTATAACGGATCACAGCATCAGCGTCGCTGCCGGTCATGGCCACTGTAAGGTTATTCACGTCGTAGAGTCCATGCGGCTGGCTGAACTTCGGTTGCGCCATAACAGCCATAGCTGTAAGACAGGCTAAGAAGATGTGATATATTCGTTTCATTACTTGATGATGTGCTTCTGTCCGTTCTTGATATACAGGCCTTTGCGGATGAGCCCATTCACCTTGCGGCCTTGCAGGTCGTATACCACCTTATTTAATAAAGAGCAGCGGAGCCATCTCCTTCAAGCTGCGGCGCCAAGTGAGGAACTCATGGGCTGTTCCTTCGCTGACGAAACCGTGAGCATTGAAACCGGCAGACTTCAAGGCCTCTACACTCTTATTGATACCGTCGGGATTCTCCTTGCTGCCGCAACTCTCGAATATCATCTTCACCTGCTTGGGATCCTTGATGTCTTCGGGCATATAGGTACCACCGCTCAACAGGCCGTAGTAGGCAAACATCTCCGTACGACGCAGTGTGATGAGTTTGGTCTCTATGCCACCCATTGACAATCCGGCCATAGCGCGGCTTTCCTTCTTGGCAATAGTCTTGAAGTTGGCATCGATATAAGGCACAAGCTCGTCGCAAAGCACGGTCTCGAACTCTTTGGCAGTGAACTGTCCGATACCGCCGAACTTCACATCATTGGTCATACCGTAAGTCATCACGATGATGAAGGGCTTGGTTTTGCCTTCAGCGATAAGGTTGTCCATAATGAGTCCGGCACAGCCCTGTACAGGCCAACTGGTCTCGTTCTCACCCCATCCATGCTGCAGATAAAGCACTGGGAAGCGTTCGCTCTTGTTCTTGTCGTAGGTGGGGGGCAGATAGACGTTGGCAACCTTCACCAAACCTGTGCTCTTCGATGGGAACTGCACCTGCACCATCTTGCCGTGCTCCACGTCGAAGCGGTTCTGATAGAATGCCTCATCGGGAGCAGGAATCTCAATACCGCTCTCCCAACGGCAGCTGCCAAAGTAGTTGCCTGTACCGGGGTCGTTAACTGTAGCACCATCGATAGTGAGGTGATAGTAGTGGAAACCAGGATCCATAGGACCATCGGTAGTGCCTGTCCACACACCATCCTTATCCTTCTTCAGCACGGTACCGCCACGACCGCCAAGTCCAAGGCTTACGATGACAGACTTTGCATCTGGAGCCTCAATACGGAAACGGGCATAGCCCTCGCTGTTCACCTGAGGATATTCCTGACCAGGCTGGTTCCAAAAGTTTGGCTTGAAGTCCTCTTTAGGCTGACGGTTGTCCAACGCAGGGTCAAAGTCGCGGATAGCACGGTAGCAAGCCTTCGGACGATAGTTCTCATCGAAAGGCAGCGGGTGGTTGTTCACACCAAGCCAAGAGTCTTTGTCGCCCAGGTTCCAGAAGGTGACGTTGTCAATGACATCAGCGTGCTTGCGGAACACTTTGAACAGACGGGCATACTGGTCGGTCTGCAGTGTATTCATATAACCTGGCAATGGTTTTGCCTCACCACGTGAGAACATCAGCTGACCGCCGCTCTCATTGTTCATACGCAGGTCGAGCTCAGTGATATGGATATGCTTCACCAGTTCCTTGAAGCGCACAATAGCCTTTTCAAGCTGATCTTCGTCAGGGAAGTAGATATTGTAGTGACCCTGCATACCGATACCGTCAATGGGTACACCGGCATCCTTCATCTTCTTCACCATATTATATATACGCTCGCGCTTGCCGTTGTCTACACAGCTATAGTCGTTGTAGAACAGCAACACGTCGGGGTCGGCCTCACGTGCAAACTGGAAGGCTTTGGCAATAAATTCATCGCCGCAGAGATTGAAGTGACGGCTCTGGCGATAAGGGCTTGGTTCCTGTCTACGACGTCCGAATCCGAAGCGGGGGCCTCCATTGTCATCGGCCATTGCCTCGTTCACCACATCCCAAGCATAAACCACATCCTTGTAGCGTTTCACCACCGTGTGGATATGATCGCGCAGACGCTCATAGAACACTTCCTTCGACACTTCTTTGCCGTCTTTGTCGGTAAACATCCAGTCGGCAAACTGTGAATGCCAGCACAGGCAGTGACCGCGCATCTTGATACCATTCTGACGGCAGAAGTCGGCAATCTTGTCTGCCTTCTCAAAGTTCCATACGCCCTCCTTAGGGTGAATCTCGCCTGGCTTCCAGTCGTTCTCAGCCGTTACGCTGTTAAACTGCTTAATAGTGAGTGCCTTCTGGGCCTCGTCACTGACATTGCGCTGGTTCAACGCCACGCCAATAGTAAAGTAATCCTTGTAGGCATCCTTCAAACCGACATCCGCTCTGGGGTCAGCCTGTCCCCACTGTGCCATCGACACAGCAGTACTCATTGCAAAAATCGCAGTAAGAGCAAACAATCTGGGTTGTTTCATTGTGTTGATTAAAAAATTTAGTTGATAGTTATTATTAACGCTTTCTGCCTGCAAAGGTACAAAAAAGAGCGACACATCATATTGGAAGATGTGTCGCATTCTTTTCTATTTGTTTCATTTATTGTTTCTGGAAACGATAAACCTTGCCTGCCTGCGTCTCCACGTCGTATTCATAAACCTTCTGCAAGGGGCGCAGTGGGAAATCTTTCAGCTCAACAGACTTCAACGGTTCTCTGATATCAGCAGGTTTCAGCAAGCTGTTGGGACAAGCCCCCGTAGCTTCTTTCAGTCCGTTTCCCTTCAAGGGGACATAAGAGCGGAGTCGCACAACACCACCAATTGTAGACTTGATGGTCACTGTCTGAACCTGACCTTCACTCCATTTCTCGTCCACGATGAAGCCGCCTCGTGCACGCAAGCCTATCACTTCGCCCTCCTTCCATTCGCCGGGCAAGGCAGGCAACAGATGAACGGCACCGTCGTGACTTTGCAACAGCATTTCGCAGATACCTGCACTCACGCCAAAGTTACCATCGATCTGGAAGGGTGGATGTGCATCAAAGAGGTTGGGATAGGTCCGTCCGTTAGGATACTGACGGGACTTCGAGTCATCGGGCAACAGGTTCAGCATATTCTTGATAATCTGGAAGGCATGATCACCATCGAGCATACGAGCCCAGAAGTTGGTCTTCCATCCCAGGCTCCACCCCGTAGCCATATCGCCGCGCTGGTTCAGCGTGTTGGCAGCAGCAGTAAACAACTCTGGATGCGAATAGGGAGATATCTGGTTCGAGGGGTACAGGCCGTAGAGGTGTGAGATATGCCGGTGCTCGTCCTTAGGGTCATCGGCATCAATCATCCACTCCTGCAACTGTCCGTACCGGCCTATCTGCATAGGCGGGAGCTTCTGCAAATAAGAGATGAGCGATGAGGACTGGGAAATGTCCTTGCCCAGCACCTTGGCAGCTGCGATGGTTTGCGACAGTACATCGAACACAATCTGGTTGTCCATCGTAGAACCTGCTGTGACGTTAGTGCCTTTTCCGCGAGGTCCGTGTTCCGGCGACACAGTAGGAACGGTCATCACCCACCCTGCTGCCTGCTTGATCTCTCCGTCGGCAGGATATTCCTGCATGTAGTCCACAAGGAAGTCGGCAGCACCCTTCATCACAGGATAATACCTCTCCAGGAACTGCTTGTCGCCAGTATAGAGGTAATGCTGCCAGATATGTGTGGTAAGCCAGGCACCACCCGTGGGGAACATACCCCAGGGCGTACCGTCAACAGGGCCTGCTATGCGCCAGATGTCCGTATTGTGATGAGCCACCCAACCTCTACAGCCATACATTTCCTTCGCAGTCTTCGCACCCGTCTCACTCAAGTCGCGGATCATCGAGAAGAAGGGTTCCTGTGTCTCGGCCAGATTACCCACGAGTGCTGGCCAGTAGTTCATCTCGGCATTGATGTTGATGGTGTATTTCGAATCCCAGGGGGCATTCATCTTGTCATTCCACACACCCTGCAGGTTTGCAGCCTGTCCGCCCGGCTGACTTGATGAAATCAGCAGATAGCGGCCATACTGCATCATCAGGGCCACCATGTCAAGGTCGCTGGCATCTTTCTCGAAGGCAGCCACACGCTGGTCGGTCTCCAAGCCAGAGTTCTTCGACTTCGGGAGGTTCAGCACAACGCGGTTGTACTGTTCCTGATACTTTTTCAAATGAGCCTTCAGCAGTTTATCAAAGCTCTTGCCTGTCACGCCGGACAGCGTCTGGTTCGTCTTTTCCTTAGGCTTGCCACTGATGTCGTGGTAGTTCACGAAATTGGTGGCTGCCGCAATAAGGAACATGGCCGTCGTGGCACCTTTAACGGTGACAGTTTCCTTGTCATTGCAGGTTATATTACCGTCAGTCTTCACATACACATTGCTTACAGCCTTCAGTCCTGACGGGATGCCTTCTTGCTCCACGCCATTGACGGTGGTGAAAAGCTGGGCATCATTCCAGCCATCGGCATTCCCGCCAATCCTGCCTATCAGGGCTTTCTGATCTGCTATCTGCAGCGGAGACGTGAAATCCGCGTCAAACGACAGAGCACCCTTCTTGCTGGCCTTCAACTGCACGACAATCACATTATCGGCCTGCGAAGCGAATACCGTGCGCTCATACTTTACACCTTTATATATATAAGTGGTAGTGGCCGTAGCATCGCCCAGATTCAGTGCGCGCTCGTAGTTCTGCACATCCTTATGCCCAAACGACAGTTTCAGACTTCCGAGTGGAAGATAACGCATACCGTGAGGCCCAGGAATAAAGTGCTTGTCGATAAGTTTTGAAGCCTCGAATTCCTTGCCTTCAAAAATTAGTCGGCGCACCTCAGGCAGTACTGCCAGCGACTCCTTACTGTTGTTATTATGCGGACTTCCGCTCCAGAAAGTCTCTTCGTTCAACTGGATTTCCTCCATCTCTGTACCCCCATAGATCATGGCCCCCATGTGACTGTTGCCTACAGGCAGAGCCTCCAGCCAGTGGCTGGCAGGACGGGCATACCACAGGCGATGGTTCTGAGCCATCGCAGTTGCTGAACAGACTACCAAAAGGAACAATAAAGCGAATCGGTTTCGTAACATAATGATATTGTTTTGTTTTACACCCCGAATCGTATAACGGTTCGGGGTGTAAAATGATAATACGTAAGTCTGTTAGTCAATTATCTCAAAGCCTGTGTATGGCACAAGGGCTGCAGGGATGCGGATACCCTGCTCCGTCTGATTATTCTCCAACAAAGCAGCTACAATACGAGGCAGAGCCAAAGCAGAACCGTTCAACGTGTGACAAAGCTCAGTCTTTTTGGTCTCTGAGTTACGATAACGACACTTCAAACGATTAGCCTGATAGGTATCGAAGTTTGATACTGACGACACCTCAAGCCAGCGTCCCTGAGCCTCTGAGTAAACCTCGAAGTCGTAGCAAATAGATGATGTAAACGACTGGTCGCCTCCGCAGAGCAACAAAATGCGGTAAGGCAGTTCGAGTTTCTTCAGCAAGCCCTCAACGTGAGCCAGCATCTCCTTGTGGCTCTCCTTAGAGTGCTCAGGCTTATCGATACGTACAATCTCAATCTTAGAGAACTCGTGTAGACGGTTCAATCCACGCACATCCTTACCATAGCTACCAGCCTCACGACGGAAGCACTCTGTATAGGCACAGTTCTTGATAGGCAAATCCTTCTCGTCGAGAATCACATCACGATAGATATTCGTTACAGGCACCTCGGCAGTAGGAATCAGATAGAAATCATCTACCTCGCAATGATACATCTGGCCTTCCTTATCAGGCAATTGACCTGTACCATAGCCAGATGCGGCATTTACAACCGTAGGAGGCATTATTTCTGTGTAGCCACTCTTACGAGCCTCATCGAGGAAGAAGTTAATCAAAGCACGCTGCAAACGAGCACCTTTACCTATATAAACGGGAAAACCTGCACCTGTAATTTTGACACCAAGATCAAAGTCAATAAGATTATATTTCTTAGCAAGTTCCCAGTGAGGCAATGGATTAGCAATACCCAATGATGGATTTACGTCCCAGTTACCTACGGTATCCTTCTCCGTACACTCCTTCAAGTTCGACTTCACCACATGGTTATCCTCTGCTGCTGCACCCTCTGGTACTTCATCATAGGGGATATTTGGAATCTGACAAAGTAGACGTGTCATCTCCTCCTGTGCCTGGTTCATCGTCTCTTCCAACTGTTTGTTGGTTTCCTTCATCTCGGACACCTGTGCCTTGATTGCATCTGCCTCAGTCTTCTTGCCTTCTTTCATCAGGCCACCAATCTGAGCAGCCATCTTCTTGGCCTCACTCAGGTTCTTGTCCAATGTTTGCTGAGCCTCGCGACGCTTTTTATCAACGGCCAAGACCTCATCAATTGCCTCTTTTGCACCCTTAAAGTGCTTCTTCTCCAAGCCACGAATCACGCGCTCGGTTTCCTCAGTAATGAGTTTCAGTGTAAGCATAAATATTTTAATTTTTACATTTTTACATTTTTCAATTTTTACATTTTCTACAGTTGCTGCAGTCGGGCGATATATTTACCCAAGATGTCGAACTCCAAGTTCACAACGGTTCCCACCTTGATGTCTTGGAAATTTGTATGTTCCATCGTATATGGGATGATAGCCACCTGGAACGTATTTGCAGTGGGATTGCATACAGTAAGCGACACACCATTGACGGTTACAGAACCCTTGTCGACAGTAAAGTAGCCTCTACGCGCCATCTCACGGTTCTCAGGATATTCAAAGGTGAAATATGTAGAGCCACCTGCATCTTCCATCTTCACACACTTTGCCGTCTGATCTACGTGTCCCTGTACGATGTGTCCGTCAAGTCGTCCATTCATCAGCATCGATCGCTCCACGTTGACTTTGTCGCCAACCTTTATCAGGCCCAGGTTCGTACGGTCTAATGTCTCTTTCATAGCTGTCACCACGTAGTTCTTCCCTTCTATCTTGACAACAGTCAGGCAAACACCGTTATGTGCCACACTCTGGTCTATGCTCAATTCATCTGTAAACGAGCATGTCAGCGTGAAATCGATATTCTCCCTATCGCGTTTGATATCCACTAAAGTGGCAAATTCTTCAATAATCCCTGAGAACATAATAATTATCTCTAAATTCTTAAATCAAAATAAATGGGACCGCCAGGGTGATGTGATGAAAACTCCTTTATCACAGGTTTTGGGTGCTCTCTGTCTTTGTAATCCATCGGCATTTATTAGAACGCTTGGTTAATGGCCCGCCATTGACAAGAGAAGACTGCCCGGTTTTCAATGTTATTTGATGAGTATCCCGATCGAACCAAGGCGGCCCCTACTCTATTCTTTATATTCTATTCCATGATCTCATAAGCTGTTGTTTCTTCGTCTATGTTCACCTGTCTGAACTTATCACGATACTGTGATGGTGTCAACCCCGTCATACTTTGAAAATGCCGATAGAACTGTGCTGCATCGGTGAATCCAGTGTTATACGAGATGTCTGCAATACTATCGTTGGTTTGTTCAAGCAATTGTTTTGCCTTGGTCAGGCGGAAATCAATGATATAATCGCGAACGGACTTCTTAGTGATTTTCCTCAGATGGCTCTCGAAGTCAGCCAAACTGATTGACAACTGTTTAAGAAGCGGTTCAATGCTAAGTGCAGAGTCTTTGTAATTCACCTCCATCCATTCCTGAACACTTTGAATGAAATCCATGTCTTCCTTTTGGTTGACATATAAGTTGGATGCTGCATTCTTGCGTTTTTTCTCTTGCCTTTGGCGACGAGCTTGCAACCAGAACATCAGAACTAACATGATTACAATACCTACAACAATGTATACCCATATTGAAGTATGTGACATGAAGAAAGATGCAGGCACTATAACCTCAATTTCTTTTAAGTCAAATTTGTCTGGCGAATCAAGCAGGAAAGCTTTCACTTTGAACTTATAGGTGCCAGCGGGTACGTCTGCATACGATACCATACGGCGTTCATTAGCGTTTTGCCAGTCAGCATCATACCCTTCAAGCATATACTGGTAGTGTACACGATGCTGCAACTGATAGTTCAACGATGCAAATCGGAACATGAAACGGGAATCGTGGCTTGGTAGTACTACTTTCTTTGCATCTGGCACATAATAGGTGTACTGACTATTTAAGCGCGGACTCTGCATCACATCGTCCAACCAGAAATCAGTGATACGCAGTTTCAGCATTGAACCAGTGGAGGTAACCAGTTTCTCCTGATCCACATGATAATAACCATTGAGCGTACCAAAAAGAATATGTCCATTGCCAAGCATCGTTGCCGAACTTTCTGAACAGTTGGTTTCGTCAACACCCTCAAGGCTAGAGTAAGTAGCAAAGATACGCTTGCCTAAATCAAAGGAGCAAAGGTTATGATCAGTGGCAAACCATACATTACCACGGCTGTCAAAAGTAAGGCTCTTAATCTCATCAGACACCAGTCCGTCCTCGACCCCGAATTGTTCAAAACGCCAACGGCCTTTTGAGTCCTGACCGATGGTATGGGCTAAGCCTCCACCACTGGTTCCCACCCACATCATACCCTGTTTGTCACGATCCAAACATACAATATCGTTTGACAAGAGTATATCTTCCGGATATTCCTCGGATTCTTCAAGTTTGCTTACATGTACCTTTCCTTGCTTATAGGACATGATAAGTATGCCATCGGTTGTGCCTGCCCACACATTTCCGTCTTTTGCAACAGCCACTGTTCGTACCTTCTGATAAGATCCAATGGGATAATTGTTCATGCCACGCTTGGGATACAGGAAATCCTCATGGCCCTTTGGCAACAAATTAACGCCTCCACCATAGGTGGCAACCCAAATGTTACCATCTGGGTCTTCCACGCTATAATAGACACGGTTATCGCTTAATGAAGTTTCGTCACCGTCAATATGCCGATAATTCTCAATAGAATAACCAGAGCCAACAGGCGACATCCTGAACAGGCCATTGTCTTTTGATGACAACCAATAAATTCCTTTTGAATCTTTTGATATGCCATAGATACGACCTAAGGGTTGCCCGTCTTCTGTCTTTTCAAACAATGAACGCTGGCCGTTGTCCTGAATGATATACAATTGTCCGGCTTTATTGCTAATCAAAAGCTGCTTCCTTGTACTGTCATATAGCATACCTCGGACTTCGTTCTCAATCATCTCGGTGGCATCAGGAACCAACAAGACTCGTTCTATGGTCTTATTGATGAGTTCCATCTTCTCTAAACCACGAAGAGAGGTAGACTCGAAAACCACCCCCTCGTTGGTAACCAGCATAGCATTGACGGTATTGGAAAGATTCCAAGGGTTCGTTGGGTCGTTATGGAAATACTCCATTTCATCGCGTTCACGGTTATAATAGCCAAATCCTCCACGATTCATGATTACCCAAACCACACCGTTTTTCTCGGTAAACTTACCACCTGCTCCGTCATAATCGGGAAGCTTCACATTCTGGAAGAAGAACTTCTCTTCACCTGTAGCAGGGTTTAGTTTAGACACACCCATTCGTTTGTCGGTAAACCAAATCAATCCGTGGCTGTCTACAAAAATCTTTTCTACCGAGGTTCCACCATTTCGAATAACCTGTGAATCCTGACCATACGAGAAAGAAAGTATTTTTCCACTCTCCGTACCTGCAAAGACGTTATAACCGTTGGAATAGATACATAAAATGTTCTCATCGAGGAACAATCCCTTATGCTCAACCGTAAGATTACTGGCATCTACCCGATGCACACCTTTATTAGTACCAAGCCAGATGTCATCAAGGTACCCTTCTGCAATAGAAGAAATCTTCAAATCGCTCACCGTGATGAGCTGTGACTTTATTTCATCGGATTCTACTCTCAGCTTATAAAGTCCAACGCCTTCAACCACTATCAGCACATCACCGCTGCTTGTGACGAAAACTGGCTTCTGTGTCCGATACTCATCACTGCCACTTACATTTTTGAAAGGGTTTTGGAAACAGTCGGAAGAACGCTTTAACAAAAACACGCGTCCGTCGTACATTCGCATCCAGATGTTTTGCTGGTTATCAACAGCAAGCTGGCTTATGCGATTATGCATATTTTTAATATGACTGCCTGCACCGGTTTTGTAATTGTAAAAATGATAGCCGTCAAAACGTGACAATCCATTCCACGTAGCCAACCATACATATCCATAATCATCCTGCACAATTTGAGCAATAGCATTGCTCGCCAATCCATCGTTGGTGGAATAATGTTGGCGAGAAGCCTGTAGTTGCTGGGCAGAAGCGTTAACATTTCCCAGCAATGCCAAATAGGTTGCGATAACAAATGAATGTATGATTCTTTTCATTCAATAATCTTGCTATTAATTTCAGGCTACGAAATTACGAATAATTTTTGTTGAAACAGTTGATTTTATTTTTTTTAACGGTAAAACTGCGGAACAAAGCAATTATTCAAGCCATTTTCACCTGTTTTTATGTTTAAAAAACCAATTATGAGTCCATAAAACATATAACAGCAATGCCAGAGCGGTAAGAATAAAGGCTGTGAGCAGCAATATCATAGGCTGTCCACTGAAGGCATAATATCCCAATCCAAGACCAATTGCCAATCCCCCTTCCCATGCCAGCATGAACGTACTCTGTGATGTGCCGCGCTGACAGTGTCTGCTCAGTTTGACAAAGAACAGCAGGAAACGAGAACCGACAAGCCCTAATCCAAGTCCAAGGATTGGAGTTGTCAAAGGAGAATATCGCGATGCCAAAAGAATAACAAGTGAAGTGCCTATCAGTATCAATCCTGATACCACTTCGCTCTTCAAGTCTGCATCCTGAAAAACAAAACGCTGGGCTATAAGAGCCAACAAAAAGCCAACCATAACCATGCCGTAGGCCTCTATCGTAACATTCAGCGACATCAGTAATCCGATAGCAGTTGTTACGAGTATCAAGTTGAGAAACAGAGGCCAGCCTGCCACCAAGAAAAATCGGTCAAGGCTTAAGAGATGCATACGGTCTTCTGGTATACGAAATGGAAAACGGATGAAAAGAACCAAGATGACAGCCGCCAGACAACACACCAATGCGAGAAAGAACACATTAAGTGTAGAATTGGGCGATACAGGTATTGACGATGGAGATATGGTGTTGGATAGACGAATCAACAACAAAGCCGACATAGGGCCTATCGACAAGGCAAAACGTCCGAACCAGGTAGCCGAATGATTAGCTTCAGTACGCTGATGCGACTCACAGGTGTCTATTATTAACGTAGAGACAAGTACCATCTGTGCTAATCCATAAACGACTCCCTGTCCCATACGCCATACAACAATCATTGGGAACAAGTGTAACGCTGGAAGCCGAAAGAAAGGTAATATCATTGATACAGCCAATATCAAGACACAGACCAAGAACACCACATTACGCCTGTATTGCTGAACCAAATACGAACAAAAAGCACCCGGCAAAAACAAACCTATCGCAAAAGATGCCATCACAATACCTACCTGCTGGCTATCCAACCCTGCCGAGATTTTCAACCATACAGGTAATATGGGAATCAGCATCGTAACAGCCATCGTAAGCAAAAGATTTGCTATAGACATAAGCCAGAACTCCTTATGCCACAGCCGTATATGCATCTTTGTTCCTTGTGTATTCACCTTTGAACTTTTAACTTATCACTCAACACTTCTCACTTCTCAATACGATTCCTTCTCATTTGGGAAGTCGCCACTCTTCACGTCGGTGACATACTGTCCTATAGCATCGGTCATTACCGTGTTCAGGTCGGCGTATCGACGCAGGAAACGCGGAGAAAAGCCTTGATTCATGCCTAGCATATCAGCCACAACGAGAATCTGTCCGTCGCAGCCATTACCGGCACCAATACCTATCGTAGGCACGCTGATACTCTTCGTCACCTGTTCGGCCAATTTCGCTGGCACCTTTTCCAGTGTCACCGCAAAGCATCCTACCTCACTCAGTGCCTGAGCGTCGGTAAGTAGTTTGGCTGCCTCTTTTTCTTCCTTTGCTCGCACGGCATAGGTACCGAACTTATTGATACTCTGAGGGGTCAATCCCAGGTGAGCCATCACGGGGATTCCAGCATCCAGAATACGCTTCACGGTGTCAATAATCTCTACGCCGCCCTCCAGTTTCAGGGCATCGCAGCCACTCTCCTTCATGATGCGGATGGCGTTGGCCACACCATCGTGTGAGCCTATCTGATAGCTGCCAAAGGGCATATCGCACACCACGAGGGCGCGCTTCACACCACGCACCACCGAACGGGCGTGATAAATCATCTGGTCTACGGTCATAGGCAGCGTGGTAGAGTTACCAGCCATCACGTTCGAGGCAGAGTCGCCCACCAGGATAGCGTCGATGCCAGCACGGTCTACGATGCCTGCCGTAGTATAATCATAAGAGGTGAGCATCGAAATCTTCTCACCCTTCTGTTTCATTTCAATAAAGCGATGCGTAGTCACTTTACGCTCGTCGCTCACTAAATAGCCTGCCATAATTCAATTCTTAATTCTTAATGCTTAATGTTAATTATTTCCTTTAAACAATCAAATGTTAGTCCTTCATAATCCGCTATCTGAATGTCCGACAGCGGTGCAATGTCTTCCTTCTTATTCGTTGTGGCCAGACCTACGACGAACATCCCTGCGGCGCGACCCGATTTCAGGCCGTTGAAGCTGTCTTCAAGCACAACGCACTCGCTGGGCTGCAAGCCGAAACGCTTGGCACCCCTCAGATAGCAGTCGGGTGATGGTTTGCTTTCAGCAAAGTCCTCGCTGGTAAGGATGGCGTCAAACAGGGTCGTAAACTCTGGTCGAGCCTTGAACACGCTCTCCATCTTAGGCTTGTTGCTGCTGGTCACTACAGCGGTCTTCACGCCGTTTTTATGCAGGTCGACGATAAAAGCCTCCAGGCCTGCGATGTAGGTATAGTCCATCTGCGCCTCAAACGCATTGAGACGTTCAGTCACCTTTTCGCGCTCCTTCACCAAGTCGCCGTTCCACCACTTATCGTAAATCTGATCCAGCGTGGAGCCTTTGATTTCATGCTCCAAACCTGGATGCTCCGGATGGTACAATCGGCACTGGCTTCCCCAGAAAACCGTGTACTGTGGCTCTGTGTCAAACACCACGCCGTCAAGGTCAAAAAGTGCCGCTTTCAGTTGATTCATTTCCAATTTTTTAAAAAATCGGGTGCAAAGGTACAAAAAAATCCCAACACTTTCATCTTTATTCATAATTATTTGTATCTTTGTGCCATGAAATTGATTGAAAAGTATTTTCCCAAGCTCTCCAACGAGCAATATGCGCAGTTTGAACAGCTCAATGCGCTCTATCATGAATGGAATCAGAAGATTAACGTCATATCCCGAAAGGATATCGATAATCTCTATGAACACCACGTGCTCCACTCGCTGGCTATAGGTCGTTTTATCGGCTTCAAGCCAGGCACCCAGATTCTCGACTTCGGCACAGGCGGTGGATTCCCTGGTGTGCCTCTCGCCATCCTCTTTCCTGAGTGCGAGTTCAAGCTCATCGACGGCACTGGCAAGAAAATCCGTGTGGCTCAGGAGGTGTGCAATGCTATCGGTCTGAAGAACTGTCACCCGGAACATCTGCGTGGTGAGGACGAGAAGGGGAAGTACGACTTCGTGGTGAGTCGTGCCGTGATGCCCCTACCCGACCTCATCAAGATTGTCCGTAAGAACATCTCCAAGGAGCAGCACAATGCCCTTCCCAACGGTGTTATCTGCCTCAAGGGTGGTAATCTGCAAGGCGAGACACAGCCCTTCCGTCATATCGTGCAAACCACAGAACTCTCTGATTACTTCAGCGAGGAATGGTTCCGTGAAAAGTATTGCATCTACGTTCCCCTTTGATTGAAGAATGAAAATTGAAGTAAATGCTTAACATCAAGACTTTTGCCGTTAATCCCCTTGAGGAAAACTGCTACGTAGTGAGCGACGAGACCCACGAATGCGTCATCATCGACTGCGGTGCCTTCTACGACAGCGAGTTCAGGGCCATCGAAGCCTATATCCGCGACAACCAGTTGAAGCCTGTACGGCAGTTCTGCACCCACGGCCATTTCGATCATGTGTTTGGTGCAGGTTTCATCTTTTCTGCCTACGGTTTGAGACCAGAGGCTCACGCTGCCGACGTGCCCTGGATTGAGGACGTTGACGCACAATGCCGGATGATGGGTTTTGATTTGGGTAGCGTGCCACCCAGTGCCCCAGTAGGCACCCTGCTCTCTCACGGCGATGCCGTCAGCTTCGGCAGTCATACCTTCCGTGTGCTCCACACCCCAGGACATTCTCCAGGCAGCATCACCTTCTATTGTGCAGATGAGCACGTAGCCTTCTCTGGCGACACCCTTTTCCGTATGAGTGTAGGGCGTTCCGACCTGCCTGGCGGTTCGTGGAATCAGCTTCTCGACAGCCTCGCCACCCATATTGCCACCCTACCTCCTGACACTACCGTCTATCCAGGTCACGGCCCTCGCACCGTCATTGCCGATGAGGTACGCATGAACCCTTATTTAAGGTAATTCGATTTTCTGTCGGATTGTAATAAAAAAAATTAAAGGTTTTTGTCAATTCAACTTTTATTTGTACTTTTGCACCTTGCATGGAAAAATCCGCATTCAATATCGAAAGAACGAAAAAGAGACTGCTTGGTCTTACTGCTGTAGAGCTGAAACAGGTGGCCCTACAGTTAGGTATGCCTGCATATACAGGTGGGCAGATTGCGAAGTGGCTCTATGAGAAAGGTGTTATGAGTATTGATGAAATGACAAATCTTTCGAAACGTAATCGTGAACTTCTGGATGCGGAATATTGCGTTGGTGCCATGGCTCCTATTGATTGCCAACGTAGCGTAGACGGTACTGTCAAATACTTGTTCCCGGTGAGGACGTCTGCATTCTCTGACAATTCGGAAAACGCAGGCAAATTTGTTGAAACCGTCTTTATCCCAGAAGATGACCGTGCTACGCTCTGCGTTTCATGTCAGGTGGGCTGTAAGATGAACTGTCTTTTCTGTCAAACGGGCAAACAAGGCTTTGAGGGCAACCTGACGGTAGCAGACATTCTGAATCAGATTTATGCCTTACCCGAGCGCGACCAACTGACCAACATTGTATTTATGGGGCAGGGTGAGCCTATGGATAATCTGGACAACGTACTGAAAGCCACAGATATCATGACTGCCCCCGATGGCTATGCATGGAGCCCCAAACGCATCACGGTTAGTAGCGTGGGACTCAGGAACAAACTCAAGCGATTCCTTGACGAAAGCCAGTGTCACATAGCCATTTCCATGCATTCGCCCTTACACGACCAGCGTCTGTCATTGATGCCTGCTGAGAAAGCGATGGGAATCCGTGAGGTGGTAGATCTGCTGAAGCAATACGACTTCACCCATCAGCGTCGCTGTTCGTTTGAATACATTTGTTTCGGCGGGCTCAACGACACGTTGGAGCATGGCCGCGAGATAGTCAGGTTAGTAAAAGGGCTGGAATGTCGCGTCAATCTGATTCGCTTCCACCAGATACCTGGTATTAATCTGCCTAATTCAGACCTGAGCCGCATAGAGACATTACGAGACTATCTAACAGATAACGGTGTTTTCTCAACGATTCGAGCCAGCCGAGGACAGGATATCTTCGCCGCTTGTGGTCTTTTGAGCACCTCTCACAAAACCCATTCGTCTTATTAGACCCCTAAAAGAAACACAACTATGGAACAAGAAAGAAAAATACGCATAGCTATTACGCAAGGTGATACCAATGGTGTTGGTTACGAAGTCATACTCAAGACATTCTCAGACCCCACCATGCTGGAGCTCTGCACCCCTATTGTCTATGGCTCACCCAAGGTGGCAGCCTATCACAGTAAGGTGTTAGACCTCGATGTACCTTATATTATTATAAAGAATGTAAAGGAGGCACGTGAAGGCAAGCTGAATATGCTCTCAGTCATCGACGATGATACGAAAATAGATCTTGGCATGGCTACTCCTGAATCAGCAGAAGCAGCAAAGAAAGCTCTCGACAAGGCTCTGGAAGACTACAAAGCCGGTGGCTTCGATGTCTTGGTGACAGCTCCCGTGAGCAAGAACAGTATCAAGGGCTTCAATGGTCACACCAATTATATTGAGAATGCACTTGGCGACCGTAAGAAGGGTCTGACTATCCTGACCAACGATGACCTTCGCGTGGCACTGGTGACCAACAATGTATCCATCAAGGATGTAGCCGAGTCGATTACCAAGCAGAAAATCATGGAAAAAGCCACGATATTCTATAACGCCCTGCGTCGTGACCTGCGCGTCAGCAATCCACGCATTGCCGTCTTGGCACTCAATCCCCGCTGTGGTGAGGACGGAGTGTTAGGCGATGAGGAGCAGACCATTATCAATCCTGCCATCAAGGAACTCTCAGAGCAGGGTATTCAGGTGTTCGGCCCTTATGCAGCTGATGATTTCTTCGGTCGTTGCGCCTATTACCGTTTCGACGGTGTGCTGGCCATGTATCACGATCAGGGACAGACACCTTTCAAGGCAGTGGCTTATGAGAACGGTGTTCGCTTCACTGCCGGACTGGAACTTATTCGCACTGCTCCTGCCCATGGTGTCAATTTTGCCGCTGCTGGCCAGAACGTCACCGACGAACAGTCGCTGCGCAACGCCATCTATGTTGCAACAGATGTATGGCGTAATCGTCAGAACTACGACGAGCCATACGCCAATCCACTGCCCAAGCTCTACCATGAGCGCCGCGATGAGAGCGAGAAAGTACGTTTCCGTACACCTGCTGACGGTGAAGTACACAATAAAGTGAAACAATCATGAACAACACTGAGTTACAACGCATCAAGCAGAGGTATAATATTGTAGGCAACTGCGAGGCTCTGAACCATATCCTGGATGTTGCCCTACAAGTGGCACCTACAGACCTTAGCGTACTCATTATCGGTGAAAGCGGCGTGGGTAAGGAAATCATACCACGTGTCATTCACGACAGTTCACCGCGCCGACGTGAGAAGTATTTCGCTATCAACTGCGGTTCCATTCCTGAGGGTACTATCGACTCCGAGCTCTTCGGACACATCAAGGGTTCCTATACTGGTGCTATTAATGACTCGCCAGGCTATTTTGGCGTTGCCAACAAAGGGACGCTGTTTCTCGACGAGGTAGGTGAACTGCCGTTAGCCACTCAGGCCAGGCTGCTGCGTGTATTGGAAACAGGCGAGTATATTCCTGTGGGCGGTACTGAGGTGAAGAAGACAGACGTACGCATCGTGGCAGCCACAAATGTAAACATCCGTCAGGCTATCAGTGAAGGGCGATTCCGTGAAGACCTCTATTACCGTCTGAACAGTATTCCCATTCAGATGCCAGCCCTGCGTGAACGTGGCGAGGACATCGTACTGCTGTTCCGTCTGTTTGCCATGCAGATAGCAGAAAAATACCACATGGAACGCGTCACGTTGACCGAAGAGGCGAAACAAATGCTGATGCGGTATAAATGGCCTGGCAACGTGCGACAGCTGAAGAACATCACCGAGCAGATTTCCGTGCTCAGCCAGGAGCGCATCATTACGCCTCAGATACTGTCGAAATTCATTCCTCAGGATCAGGAGACCACACAGTTGGCTGTCATCAAGAACAGCAGCGACCATTCCTTCGAGAACGAGCGTGAGATACTTTACAAGATTCTCTTTGAATTACGAGGCAATGTCAATGATATGCGCCGCGAGATGAGCCAGTTGAAGAAACAGATGGAAGATGTGAAGAGTTCACCGTCATCCCCTATCCAGCCCATCCAGCCCATCCAGCCTATTCAGTCCCTACTTGAAGAAGCTGAGGCTGAGGAATACATTGAGCCGACCTCTGAGCAGGAGAACCTGAACCTGAGCGTCCTAAGCCGTCAGATGCTGGAAAAGGCATTGGAGCGCAACAACGGTAACCGGAAAAAAGCCGCGCAGGAATTAGGCATCAGCGACCGCACTCTCTATCGCCGACTGAAACAATATGGACTCATGCTCCTGTTAGTCCTGGCATCATGCATCATGTCATCGTGCTACACTTTCAATGGCGCCAGCATTGACTATGCAAAGACCAAGACCATCCAGATTGCTGATTTCCCCATCCGCTCAAACTACGTGTGGGGGCCTATGGCCAGCATCTTCAACAATCAGTTGAAAGACCAGTATGCCAACCATACCAAGCTGATACAGGTAAAGCGCAACGGTGACCTGAAAATCGACGGAGAAATCACACGTTATGAGCAGCGCAACAAATCAGTATCGGCCGAAGGCTATTCAGCACAAACTGAGCTCACGATGACTGTCAATGTGCGTTTTACCAACAATGCCAACCATGACGAGGACTTCGAACGCCAATTCACGGCATCGTCAACATACGAGACAACGCAGTCGCTCAATGCCGTTCAGGAGGAATTGGTCACGCAGATGGTAAAAGACATTACCGACCAGATATTCAACGCCACGGTAGCAAACTGGTAAGAAAAGGTAAAAAGGTTAAAAAGTTAAAAGTGAAAAGATGGATATAGTTGAACTTATAGAACACCCTGAACGCATGGATCGTGAAACGCTCTACGAGCTGCGGTCTATACTGGCACTCTATCCCTATTTCCAGACGGTTCGCCTCCTCATGCTGCAGAATCTGTACCTGCTTCACAACCCTTCCTTTGACCAGGAATTAAGACGCGGTGCCATATACATCACCGACCGCAGAGTGCTCTTCCAGATGATTGAAGCAGCACATTATCGTCTGAAGACCGTTCAGGAAGAAAGCAGCAATCACGAGACAGCTACACCCACATTGGAAGAGCGCAACAGTCGCACCATCTCATTGATTGATGACTTCCTGGACTCTCTGCCCAAGGAAGAAGAACCCGCCAAGAAAAAAGAGAAGCGCAAGCCCACTCCTGCCGACGCTGCCGTAGATTATGTGGCGTACCTCTTGGAAAGTGAAAGCGACGAGGACAGAGAAGAGGTTTCCGAAGCACCTCAGCTAATCGGTCAAAGTCTCATTGATTCATTCATCAATTGTGACAATGGGAAAATCGTGCTCAGTGAAACACCTACCCTGAAACCCGAACTTGAAGATGAGGCGTCTGATTCGCAAAAAGAAGCAGAAAAGGGGTATTTTACTGAGACTTTTGCCAGAATTTACATCAAACAGGGCAATTATTCCAAGGCTTTAGAAATTATTCAGCAATTAAGTTTGGATAATCCAAAAAAAAATGTTTACTTTGCAGACCAAATTCGTTTCTTACAGAAATTAATAATAAACAACAATAAAAAACAGTAAAAAAATGGGTATTTATTTTCCTTTAATTATCCTCATCGTCATTGCCGCCATCCTTATGGTAGGCATCGTTTTGATTCAGGAATCCAAAGGTGGCGGATTAGCTTCCAACTTTGCTTCTTACAACCAAATTGGCGGCGTTCGCAAGACCACTGATTTCATTGAGAAAGCTACTTGGACACTTGCTGCGTTCATGGTGGTTGTCAGTGTTGCATGTGCATACGTAGCACCTAAGGCAGCTGGTGAGACCAACCTTATTGAGCAGGTAGAGACCAACCCCATTACAAGCTCCAGCAACGCTAATGGTATCGAAGCTACTGCTGCTCAGCAGGACGCTCCCGTAGCAGCTCCTGAGGAGACTGAGGCTCCTGCTGAAAACGAGTAAGAAGAGGAATTACAAGTATGATGAGGGTGTGTCAGAATGAAGTGCCCCCAAGAAGTTGGACGTTAAACACGTTATTTATTCCCTAAGGTATTGAGCTCGGTATTGCACCGGGCTCATTCCTTTTAACTTCATTTTATTCTTTTATTGTTATACCAATCAATATATTCTTTCAAGTTTTTCTGCAATGGTTTCTACACTGATATGAGAATCTTTGTCCATCATACCTACAATTGCTTGCTTACGACGTTTTTTCTTTTCCTTGACAGATTTCATCAGATTCTGACGGATGGTGCGGCGGTCTTCATAGGTGCACATGTGGAACACAGCTTCGAAACTTCAGTTACTTTACGAACATTGTACAATACGAAAACAATGACATGATGACATCGTGACATCGTGACATCGTGACATCGTGACATTAAGGTATATCCATATTCTGATAAAAATGTAGAGTAGAATATTTATAATAATATATATAATATATTATATATATTATTATAATAATAAAACCTGCATATTCACAGGTGCTTAATGTCACGATGTCACGATGTCACTGTCACGAATCGAATCATGCCAACTTTGTAATGTGATTCGCAAGTAGCCCGCCCGTGCCTCGCAAACAGGCCATTTGCAACACGTAAGCAGCACACTTAGAGTGGCAAAGTGACCCACTTTCAACAACGGCCTTGCGAAATTCATTGAATAATTTGGCATATCGGAAAAATTGACGTACCTTTGCAGTTTGAAACGAAACAAAACAAACAAATGAACTACTTTATGCTAAAAAAAACTATTCTGGCTCTGGCAGCCCTGATGCCTGTGATGGTATCCGCACAGACATTTGACTTTGACATGACAGAAAATCAGCCTGTGTATAGCGATGCTCAGGGCTACGGATACGATGTGCTGCCTGCTCCTGACAAGAAGAGAACCGTGAGCACGAATTCTCAGCCTGTGGAGCCTTTCTACTTCAGCGTGAAGGTACCCGATGGCAATTATCTGGTGAAAGTGGTGCTGGGTGGCAAGAAAAATTCGAACACCACGGTGCGTGCCGAAGGCCGTCGACTGATGATGGACAACATCACCACGAAGAAAGCCAAGGACACGCAGGAAGTGAGTTTCGTGGTGAATAAGCGTTCACCTCAGATTGACGAGCAGAAGCGTGTAAAGATCAAGGAGCGCGAGAAGGATTATCTGGCTTGGGACGACCGCTTAACGCTGGAGTTCAATGGTGATATGCCAGCTGTGAAAAGTCTTCATATAGAGCGAGTTGACGTGCCTACCCTCTACCTTTGCGGTAACTCCACCGTAGTAGATCAGAACAACGAGCCTTGGGCTTCGTGGGGACAGATGATTACACGTTGGTTCGGCCCTGAGGTAGCTATCAGCAATCATGCGGAGAGCGGACTGACGGCTCGCACCTTCATCGCATCCAATCGTTTAGACAAGATACTGACTACGCTGAAGAAAGGCGATTACGTCTTCGTGGAGTTCGGACATAACGACGAGAAGGAGAAGCGTCCGGGCGACGGTGCATGGTATCACTACCAGTACCAACTGAAAATCTTCGTGGATCAGGTGCGTGCCAAAGGCGCAGAGATCGTGTTCTGCACACCTACACAGCGTCGTGCCTTCAATGACGACAAGAAGACGTTGCGAAATACCCACGGCGACTTCCCCGCAGCCATGAAGATGGTAGCTGAGAAAGAGAACGTGCCTCTGATAGACCTCAATGCTTCGACGAAGATATTCTTCGAGGCACTGGGATACGAGGACTCAAAGCGCGCGCTGGTGCACTATCCGGCCGAGATGTACGGACGCAAGTTGGAAGACAACACCCACTTCAACCCCTATGGTGCCTATGAGGTAGCCAAGTGCGTGGTGATGGGAATGAAGCAGTTGAATCTGCCTATCGTGAAATACCTACGCGCTGACTGGCAAGACTTTAACCCTGCACAGCCCGATGATTGGAAAACATTCAAATGGGCGCCAGCACGAGTCGTCGACAATTTAAAACCAGATGGAAATTAGGCGGGCAAAGCCCTAAATGAGAAATGAAAAAGATTCTTTCATCCATAGCGCTGGCTACACTCGCATTGGGAGTCAATGCGCAGTCGTGGCCTACCGTCACACCAGAAGCCAAACCTGGCACACGCTGGTGGTGGCTGGGATCGGCCGTCGATAAAGAGAACCTGACGTGGAACCTCGCGGAATACGGGAAACACGGCATCGGAGCCGTAGAGATTACCCCACTCTATGGTGTGCAGGGCAATCAGGAGAATAATATCCCTTATCTGTCGGATAAGTGGTTCAGCATGTTGAACTACACCATGAGCCAAGCTGAGCGTAACGGTATCGAGGTAGATATGGCTACGGGTACGGGCTGGCCGTTCGGTGGGCCTTGGGTTCCATTGGAAGAGAGCGCCTCGAAGATGCTGTTCGTCGATACGCTGATGAGCAAGGAGGAGGCTAAAAATATCAAGCTGACCTTACCCCAGAAGGATCAGAAGAACAGTCGCTTCGTATTGCAAAAGACCTTCCCACAGGAGAACGGACAGGTGCGCGTCATCGCCCTTTACGCGAAATATGGTGTGATGAAGGTGAAGCGTGCCGCACCTGGTGGCGAGGGATGGGTGATTGACCACTTCGACAAAACAGCGGTGGCAAATTACCTAAAGCATATAGAACAGGCTTTTGAACGTACTAAGACACCCTACCCTCATACCTTCTTCAATGACTCGTATGAGGTGGAGGCTGCCACATGGACGCCCTCCCTCCTCAAAGAGTTTGAGAAGCGTCGCGGCTACAAGTTGGAAGACCATCTGCCTGAGTTGATTGACTACGAACCAAAGGTGCTGAGCGACTATCGTGAGACGCTGGGCGACCTTTTACTGGAGAACTTCACTAATCAATGGACGGCATGGGCTCATTCGCATAGAGCGATAACAAGGAATCAGGCCCACGGTTCGCCAGCCAACCTCATTGACTGCTATGCTGCCGTAGATATACCAGAGATTGAAGGCTTCGGACTTAGCGACTTTGGTATCAAGGGATTACGACAAGACCCTGGCAAGACCCGCAAGAACGATTCGGACTTCTCGATGCTGAAATATGCCCCCTCGGCAGCACATATCTGCGGTAAGCCCTACACATCGAGCGAGACCTTCACTTGGCTTACGGAACACTTCCGCACATCACTGTCGCAACTGAAGCCAGACATCGACCTGATGTTCTGTGCCGGCGTGAACCGCATGTTCTTCCACGGCACCTGCTATTCTCCGAAGGATGACGAATGGCCAGGATGGAAATTCTACGCATCTATCGACATGAGTCCCACAAATAGCATCTGGCGCGACGCACCCTATTTTATGGATTACGTCACCCGCTGTCAGAGTTTCCTACAGATGGGCCAGCCCGACAACGACTTCCTCGTTTATCTGCCCGTACACGATATGTGGCAGAAGAACACGGGAAAACTGCTGATGCAGTTCTCTATCCACGCTATGGGGAAACTAGCTCCCGAGTTCATCCAGAGTATTCTGACGATAGACCGTGCCGGCTATGACTGCGACTATATCAGCGACAGGCTGTTAGCAAAGGTGAATCTGAAAGACGGACGGTTAATCACTTCTGGCGGTACCAGCTACAAAGCCATCATCATCCCCACTGGGACAACCATATCCCCAGAGCTAAAGACGCAACTGGAACGTCTCTCGCCTTACGTCATCTATGGTGAAGACACCCAGAAGATGGCTCAATTTGCGAAAGCAGAGCCTATGAAGACGAAAGGACATCTGAAGGCTATCCGTCGCAAGAATGCCAATGGCTACCACTATTTCATAGCCAACCTGACACCGAATGACGTCAACCAGCACCTGAAACTGGCCGTTTCGTTTAAAGCGGCAGCATGGTTCAATCCGCTGAATGGCGATATCCGTGCAGCCTCATTCAATGCCGATGGCATCGATGTCAACCTGCGTAGTGGAGAATCCATGATTCTACAGACGTTTAGCGAGGCTTTGCCTCTAAATGATAAATTAAAAATGATAAATAATAAAAAGTGCGACACGATTGCCGTTAACGGCCCTTGGACACTATCGTTTATCAACGAAGCACCAGAAGTTGACAAGACCTACAAACTGGAAAAGCTGCAGACGTGGGAAACGCTTGACGCTCAGACGGCTGTCACAATGGGTACAGGCATCTATACTACGCATCTCATACTTAAGAAGAGCGACTTTGCCGATGCTAAGGCTTGGAAAATCAACTTAGGCGATGTACGCGAATCGGCACGCGTCTATATCAACGGTATCCTGATAGGATGTGTCTGGTCTGTACCTTTCGAGCTCGACCTGAAAGACGCGCTCCGTATTGGTGACAACGAGATTCGCATCGAGGTAACCAATCTGCCAGCCAACCGCATTAGCGATTTGGATCGTAGAGGCGTGAAATGGAGGAAGATGGAGGAAATCAACGTAGTAGATATCAATTACAAGAAAACATTATATGACCAGTGGCAACTGATGCCAAGTGGTCTCAATTCTAACGTGTCAATAATCAAATATTAATTAAAACGATATGTCAGTAGAAGAAAAATCACAACAAACACAACATCATCACCATGAGCACCACGAGCACCATCATCATCATCACCACAAGGATGATGCCTCTCGCTTCAAGTATGAAGCCCTGACTTCAATACGCAGGAGAAAGCTGTTTGCAAAATGGCTCTATCGTGCACTTTGGGTTATCGCTGGTATTTTGATGATTGCAGTAGTAGCGGTATATACGCTCTAAGCCTAACGGATATAGAAAGCATCCGTTAACTGTCCATACCATTGGGAACGCTGACCAGGGGCATCCTCCAAGATGCCAACACCTGTGTCAATGCATTCTGGTGAATGACGTGAAAACGAGAGCAGAAAGCGTTTGGGAGCCTTTCGCGGCGTGGTTTTTACCGCCCATTCGCTTTTCATGAAGAAGCCTGCCAAAGCGGCCTCTTCCATTATTCTGTGCTTAAGATTGAAAGGCATCACAAGTGAGAACACCCCATCGTCGGTGAGCAATGTCCTTACCGTATGGAAAAGACTCTCGAATGTCAAGCCAACGGCATGACGAGCCTTTGTACGCTGAGGATCCGGACAAAGGAGCGAATCCTCAAAGAATGGAGGATTTGACACAATACAGTCAAACTGTCCATCAAAATGCAGGATGTCTGACTCTATGATCGTTATCCTGTCGGCAAAAGGCGAACGCTCTACATTCTCAGAGGCCTGAACAGCAGCATCATGATCAACGTCCACTCCTATCACCTCGGCCTCAGGATATCGCTGAGCCATCATCAGAGCTACCAAACCTGTTCCCGTACCAATATCCAAGATATGCTTACCGCCTGGAGCCCAAGCTCCAAGCAAGGTACCATCGGTGCCAACTTTCATTCCACACCGATCTTGATAAACGGTAAATTGTTTGAATTGAAAACAACTGTTTGACATATTCAGTGCGCAAAGATACACATTATTTCTTGATTTAAATAAAGAAAACAGAATTTCCTTTGCAGTTAGCACTATTTTTAGTAACTTTGCACCCTAATTATGCAGTATAAAATCAAAATGAGTAATAATCAGAATAGCAACAAATCTATCTCGATGATTGCAGACATAGAAGGTGATTTCACAGAATTGGTTGATGGAGAGATGCCTTCTGAATTGCCTATCCTTCCAGTTCGAAACATAGTTCTTTTCCCAGGTGTTGTATGGCCTATCGTGCTGGGGCGTGAATCCAGCATGAAACTGGTGCGCCAGGCAGAGAAGAACGGCGGATTGATAGGCGTGGTCTGCCAGCGTGACCCTGACGTGGAGATGCCCGTTGATGGCGATCTGTACGAGTATGGTGTATCTGCAAAGGTCATCAAGCAATTTAATCTTCCTTCTGGCTCCTCTACCGTTGTAGTACAGGCGTTAGGACGATTCCGACTGACACAACTGACGCAACTGATGCCATATCTGAAAGGAAAGGTTGTTCCCATACCCGACCTCCATCCAGACAAACATGACAGAGAATGGAAGACGGCTGCCGACGATCTCCGTCGCATGACAGAGGAATATATCTCAATGGTTGACGAGATGCCCGACGAGACGGTGTTTGCCATCCGAAATATCCATCACGACGAGATGATGCTGAGTTTCGTCTGTGCCAATATGCCCTTCACCATTCAGGAGAAAATCAGGCTCCTGAGTGTAGAGACAGTGAAGGAGCGCCTTTTTGGTGCTATGAAAGCATTGAACAGGGAAATCAACCTGCAGAAGCTGAAGACAGACATCCGGAATAAGACGCGTGAGGATATTGACGAGCAACAGAAGAACTACTTCCTGCAGCAGCAGATCAAGAACCTGCAGGCTGAGATGGGTAATGCACAGTCGCCAGAGAAGTCGGAACTGATGCGTAAGGCACGTACGAAGAAATGGCCTGATGATATTGCACGTACGTTCTACAAGGAACTCGAAAAGCTGGATAACCTGCAGCCTCAGAGTCCTGACTTCAACGTGCTGCTGAACTACCTTCAGACATTCGTGTCGCTGCCTTGGGGTGAGTACACCAAAGACGATCTGAACCTTCAGCGGGCACAGCGCATACTGGATCATGATCACTATGGCATGGAGAAGGTCAAGGAGCGCATCCTGGAATATATGTCCGTGCTGTCCCTGCGTGGTGACTTGAAGAGTCCTATCCTCTGTCTCTACGGCCCTCCAGGAGTTGGAAAGACCTCTCTGGGAAAGTCTATCGCAGAGGCCATGAAGCGTAAATACGTCAGAATCTCTTTGGGTGGCGTACACGATGAAGCCGAGATTCGCGGTCACCGTCGCACCTATATCGGTGCTATGCCTGGACGTATCATCAAGAGCATCCAGAAGGCAGGTTCCAGCAACCCCGTCTTCATTCTCGACGAGATTGACAAGGTGACGCAGAACACCATCAACGGCGATCCATCTTCTGCCCTGCTCGAAGTGCTTGACCCAGAGCAGAATACAGCCTTCCACGACAACTATCTGGATGTCGATTACGATTTGTCGAAGGTGATGTTCATCGCTACAGCCAACAACCTCAGCACTATTCCTCGTCCCCTACTCGACCGTATGGAGATTATTGAGGTGAGCGGCTATATCACGGAAGAGAAGATTGAGATTGCCAAGCGTCATCTGATTCCTCGCGAATTAGAGAATACAGGATTGAAGACGCTGCCTGAGAAGCCCAAGTTCAGCAAGGCCGTCATCGAGAAGATGGTTGAGCAGTACACCCGTGAGAGTGGTGTACGCCAGCTGGAGAAACAGGTGAACAAAGCCATGCGCAAACTGGCCTACAAACACCAGTTGAACGGCACTATCGAGAACTGGAAGATTACTCCTGAGTCATTAGAGGACCTGCTTGGCAAACCACCTTTCTATCGCGACATCTATCAGGGCAACAGCTATGCTGGTGTCGTAACAGGTCTCGCATGGACCAGCGTAGGCGGCGAGATACTCTTTATCGAAACCTCGCTGTCGAAAGGCAAGGGTTCGAAGCTTACCCTCACGGGTAATCTGGGTGACGTGATGAAGGAATCCGCTGTGCTGGCTCTGGAATATGTCAAGGCTCATGCCGACAAACTGGGTATCGACTATCGCATCTTCGAGAACTGGAACATCCATATCCACGTGCCAGAAGGTGCTACGCCAAAGGACGGTCCGTCAGCAGGTATCACCATCGCTACCTCTATCGCTTCGGCTCTGACCCAGCGAAAGGTACGCAAGAATACCGCTATGACTGGCGAGATAACCCTTCGTGGCAAAGTGCTCCCCGTTGGTGGCATCAAAGAAAAGATCCTGGCAGCCAAGCGTGCAGGCATCACCGATATCGTGATGTGTCAGGAGAACGAGAAGGACATCCTCGAGATTCCTGAGATGTACCTCAAGGGCGTGAACTTCCACTATGTGGAGAACGTACAGGATGTTTGGGATTTCGCCCTTACCAAAGAGATTGTGGAACACCCGCTTAAATTCGAGATTGAAGAAGAAAAGGAGAAGGAGAAAACGAAATGACGTTTGAGCTACAGCATACCGACCCCTACAGCAGTGCCAGAACCGGCATCATCACCACCGACCACGGACAGATCAAGACTCCTATCTTTATGCCCGTAGGAACGTGTGGTAGCGTGAAGGGCGTGCATTTCTCTGAACTGCGCGAGCAGGTGAAGGCTCAGATTATCCTGGGCAATACCTATCACCTCTACCTGCGTCCAGGTCTCGACACCCTTCGCAAGGCAGGCGGACTCCATAAGTTCAACACATGGGACCGTCCTATCCTGACCGATTCTGGCGGTTTTCAGGTCTTTTCGCTGACAGGCATCCGTAAACTGCGCGAAGAGGGATGCGAGTTCCGCTCTCATATCGACGGTTCGAAGCATATCTTCACACCAGAGAATGTGATGGATACGGAGCGTATCATCGGTGCCGATATCATGATGGCTTTGGACGAGTGTCCTCCAGGCGAGAGCGACTACCAATATGCCAAGAACTCTTTGGCACTTACACAGCGCTGGCTCGATCGCTGTATCAAGCGTTTCAACGAGACAGAACCGCTATACGGACATCATCAGACCCTCTTCCCTATTGTTCAGGGCTGCAAATACAGAGACCTGCGTCAGGAAGCAGCCAAACATGTGGTAGACCGACTGGGAATGCTCAACGACGGAGGCGGTGCCTCTATCGGAGGACTGGCCGTTGGTGAACCTACCGAGGTGATGTACGAGATGATTGAGGTGGTGAACGATATCCTGCCTAAGGATCGTCCACGCTACCTGATGGGCGTTGGTACACCTCAGAATATCCTGGAAGCCATCGAGCGAGGCGTTGATATGTTCGACTGCGTGATGCCTACCCGTAATGGGCGCAATGCGATGCTCTTCACCTATCAGGGTACGATGAATCTGCGCAATAAGAAGTGGGAGAATGACTTTTCACCTATTGATCCTGAAGGATGCGACATTGACCGTCTTCACTCCAAAGCCTACCTGCATCATCTCTTCAAGGCGCAGGAGCTGTTGGCACTACAGATAGCCAGCATCCATAATCTGGCCTTCTACCTGCGACTGGTTACCGATGCCCGTCAGCATATTGAGCAGGGTGACTTCTCACAATGGAAGAGGAGTGTTATTGACAATCTTGGACGTAGAATATGAAGAATCTTCTGGCACGAATCCTACCGCGTCTCGACCGCTATATCATCAGCAAGTTTATTGGAACGTACATTTATTCCATCTTGCTGATAATCAGCATTAGTATCGTATTTGACTTTAATGAGAACTTAAACAAATTCGCTACTTATCATGCACCTTGGAATGCCATTATATTTGACTATTACGCCAACTTCGTCCCCTATTTCGCCAACCTTTTCTCCCCCCTCTTTGTATTCATAGCTGTCATATTCTTCACGTCAAAGTTAGCTGGCAACTCAGAAATCATAGCCATGCTGTCAGCAGGCGTCAGCTTTAAACGACTGTTACGTCCATATATGCTCTCGGCTGCCATTATCGCTTTGGTAAACTTCTATTTCGGAGCATACATTATTCCTCACGGCAACGTAGTGAGACTTAACTTCGAGACACAATACAAGAATAAGAAGCGAGTGACATCGGCCAGTAACGTACAGTTGCAGGTGGCACCAAACGTCATCGCATATCTCCAGCAATACGACAATACCACGCGACGGGGATATGGCTTTTCGCTTGACAAATTTGAGGACAAGAAATTGGTAAGCCACATGACAGCCAATGTGATCCAGTATGACACGATTTCAGATTCAAGATACCACTGGAAGGCCATCAATTATAAGATACGTACGCTAAAGGGACTTCGTGAGCATATCAAGACGGGTACAGAGCTCGACACGATGATTATGATGGAGCCAATGGATCTGGTATTCAGTTCCGGCCAGCAAGAAACCTTTACTTCGCCAGAACTGCTTCGCTATATATCAAAACAGCAAGAGCGAGGCTCCCAGAATGTCATCCAATATGAAGTGGAGTATCATAAACGAATAGCCACTTCATTCGCTTCGTTCATCCTGACTCTCATTGGAGCTTCACTTTCATCACGAAAGCGAAAAGGAGGCATGGGGCTTTCATTGGGCATCGGTTTGGCATTGTCGTTCTCGTACATTCTCTTACAGACCATTAGTGCCACCTTTGCCATTAATGCAGGTATGCCAGCATTGTTGGCTGCCTGGATTCCAAACATCATATATGCCGTTATCGCATATTTCTGCTACCGGCAAGCGCCAGATTAATTTACGATTTGACAATTTTCTATTTACAATTTACGTTTGAATGACATTTGAAGAAACATATTTGAACGATAACATCCTCGATGCGCTCTATGATATGCATTTCGAGGAGATGACCCCTATTCAGGAACGCTGCATTCCAGAGATTCTGGACGGCTACGACGTATTAGGAGTAGCACAGACAGGCACTGGAAAGACGGCTGCCTATCTGCTTCCTATCCTGTCGATGCTCGATGATGGCGGCTATCCTGACGATGCCATCAACTGCGTCATCATGTCGCCTACACGCGAGCTGGCTCAACAGATTGACCAGGCTATGGAGGGGTTTTCCTACTATCTGCCCAATGTAAGCAGCATCGCCGTCTATGGCGGTAACGACGGTTCACGCTTCGACCAGGAAATCAAAAGCTTGCGAGGCGGTGCACCCGTTGTCATTGCTACCCCAGGACGTCTGCTCAGCCATTTGAAGGTGGGCAACCTTGACCTCTCGCGTACCTCTTTCTTTGTATTAGACGAGGCAGACCGTATGCTCGACATGGGATTCATGGAGGATATCCTGAAGATTAACAGTCAGCTGCCTCCCACCTGTCAGAAGGTGATGTTCTCGGCTACGATGCCTGAGAAAATCCGCGAGTTGGCTGTTTCTTTACTGAACAATCCCGTGGAGGTAAAGCTGAAGGTGAGCCGTCCGGCAGAAAAAATCCACCAGATGGCCTATATCTGCTACGAGCCTCAGAAAGTGGGCATCGTAGAAAACATATTCAAGCAAGGCGACCTGAAACGTGTCATCATCTTCTGTGGCAAGAAGGATAAGGTAAAAGAAATAAACCGCGCCCTCCAGAAGCTTAAAATCAATTGTGCACCTATGCACTCAGACCTTACCCAGCAGGAACGCGACGACGTGATGTATCGTTTCAAAGCCGGACAGGTCGATGTCCTTGTAGCTACCGACATCGTAGCGCGTGGTATTGATATTGATGACATTGGAATGGTGATCAACTATGACGTTCCCCATGACAGCGAGGACTATGTACACCGCATTGGCAGAACAGCACGTGCCGAGCGCGACGGACAGGCTATCACCTTCGTCAGCGATGCCGACTTCCGTTTCTTCAAACCCATCGAGCACTTCCTGCAAAAAGAGATAGAAAAGCTCCCCTTGCCAGAAGGACTGGGCGAGGCTCCCAACTATTCTACCTACAAATCCAACAAGTCGCACGGAACGCATAAGTCCCACCGCTCACGCAAGCCCCATCAATCCAAAAAATCCTCTGGCACGCAATTTGCAGGTAAGCATTCGAGAAAGAAACAAAAGAAAGGAAAAGAATGACAAGTCAGTTTTCACCAAAAGTCTCTGAAATACTGGCCTATTCACGTGAAGAGGCCCTACGGTTGTCATGCAGTAGCGTAAGACCAGAGCATCTCCTATTAGGGATGATGCGTATCGACAATAGTCCTGTCAGCGATGTGCTCAGCAGGTTTAAAATCAAAAAAGAGGACATCAAATCTGCACTGGAAATAAATGTAAAGAAGGACGTTGGCACCATTCTTACAATGAATGCTCAGGAACTGTTGCTCAACGACCAGGCCTCCAATATACTGAAACTTGCAGTACTGGAAGCACGGCTTCAGCATGATGAGCATGTAGATCAGCAGCATTTGCTGTTAGCCATTCTTCACGACCAGGGCAACAATGGTGCCAAGCATATCATGGAAGAGCACAATGTGACCTACGACAACGTGCTGAATATGTTCAAGGCGCCCAACACCAACGATGCACTACAACTGCCAGAGGACGACGAGGAAGACCCAGAGACACCTACCAGTCAGCATACCACCAGCACCAAGACCGATAATCCCAAAGAGAAGTCGAAGACACCCGTCCTCGATAATTTCTCTACCGACCTCACCCGTGCTGCCATCGACGGCAAGCTCGACCCCTGTGTAGGCCGTGAGCAGGAGATTCAGCGCGTCATGGAGATCTTGGGACGCCGCAAGAAGAACAACCCCATCCTCATTGGTGAGCCCGGTGTGGGCAAGAGTGCCATCGTAGAAGGAATGGCTCAGATGATTGCCTGGCGCAAATGCTCGCCCATGTTCTTCAATAAGAAGATTGTGAGCCTCGATATGACTGGCGTTGTTGCCGGAACCAAGTATCGCGGACAGTTTGAAGAGCGCATCCGTGCACTATTGAAAGAGATAGAACAAGACCCCAACATCATCGTCTTCATCGACGAGATCCACACCATCATCGGAGCCGGTTCTACGCCTGGCAGCATGGATGCCGCCAATATCATGAAGCCCGCTCTGGCACGCGGCACAATACAATGCATCGGAGCCACCACGCTCGATGAATACCGCAACAGCATTGAGAAGGACGGTGCACTGGAACGCCGTTTCCAGAAGGTGCTCGTAGAGCCTACTACACCAGAACAGACCCTGCAAATCCTGCACAACATCAAGGATCGCTACGAAGAGCATCATCATGTGGAGTTTACTGAAGATGCCATCCGTGCATGTGTCACATTGACAGAACGCTATGTCACCGAACGCGCTCAGCCCGACAAAGCCATCGATGCGATGGACGAGACGGGGGCACGCGTACATCTTAGGAATGCCAAGATTCCACCTGAGATCGACGAGATAGAGAAACAAATCGAAACTGTAAAGAACAGGAAACACGACGCTGTGGCCAATCAGAACTATGAGTTGGCAGCCAGCTATCGTGACAATCAGCTGCAGTTGGAGAAACAACTGGCCGACGTACAGGCAAAATGGATGTCGAACAACAGTGAAGACCGACAAACTGTCACCGATGCCGAGGTGTCTGATGTCGTGTCGATGATGACAGGCATTCCCGTGCAGCGTATGGCAGAGAACGAGGGCGTGCGCCTGAAGAATATGGCTCCTACACTCAAGGCCAGCGTCATTGCTCAGGATGCCGCTATCGACAAGATGGTGAAGGCTATCCAGCGCAACCGCGTAGGACTGAAAGCCCCCAACCATCCTATCGGAGCCTTCATGTTTCTGGGTCCCACAGGTGTCGGTAAGACCTATCTTGCCAAGAAGCTCGCAGAGCAGATGTTCGGTTCGGCCGATGCTCTGATACGTGTCGATATGAGCGAATATACAGAGTCGTTCAACGTCTCGCGCCTCATTGGTGCACCTCCAGGATATGTTGGCTATGAGGAGGGAGGCCAGCTTACCGAGCGTGTGCGCCGCAAGCCCTACTCTATCGTCCTGCTCGATGAAATCGAGAAGGCTCATGGAAATGTGTTCAACCTCCTGCTTCAGGTACTCGACGAAGGCCGCCTCACCGATGGAAACGGACGCTTTGTGGACTTCCGCAACACCGTCATCATTATGACATCCAACGCCGGTACCCGTCAGCTCAAGGAGTTTGGCAACGGCATAGGCTTCACCGCCTCCACACTGGGACTCAACATGAACGAGAAAGACCGTGAGCACGCCCGCAGCATTGTACAGAAGGCACTCTCCAAGCAGTTCTCACCCGAGTTCCTCAACCGTCTCGACGAGATTATCACCTTCGACCAGCTCGACCTGGAAGCCATCAAGCGCATCATTGACGTAGAGCTCAAGGGACTCTATAAGCGTATCTCAGAAATGGGTTATCACATACAGCTTACCGATGCCGCCAAGGAATTTGTGGCTAACAAGGGCTACGACGTACAGTTTGGTGCACGTCCTTTGAAACGAGCGATCCAGAACTATATTGAAGACGGAATCTGCGAATTAATCCTCACCGACAGCCTTTCTGCAGGTGCCATTATCAACATAGACAAGCATCCGGAAAAAGAGGAACTTTTATTCAATACTGTTGAAAATCCAGGGGAATAAAGCTCTTCTTGAATAGTATTATAGCGAAAAGTCTTAAAAACTGCTAAATAATCGGTCATTTGTTTGGCCGATTACTTTTTTCTTTGTACCTTTGCACCCGCAAACGAAAGGATTGCAGTGAACATATGATGGTGCCTTAGCTCAGTTGGTAGAGCATCGGACTGAAAATCCGTGTGTCCCCGGTTCGATTCCTGGAGGTACCACTCCTCCTTTCATTATGAATCCCGCGAAAGTCGCAAGACCGTAGCGGGATTTTTCTTCTTTTCACTTATTTTGTATCATCCTCTCGGCTCAAATTAAGCATGTCAGCGTATGTTGGTAACAGATGTAACAGATGAAAAAGAGTTTTTCTGAAACTTCCGCGTACGTCTGCGCGCAGACGTACGCGCGAGAAAGTTAAGAAAACAAATGTTACCATCTGTTACTGTTACCAACCAAAACGATGCCACTTCCCACTCAAAAGTAAGCCACTTATAAAAAAAAGTAAGCCACTTATAAAAAAAAGTAAGCCACTTATAAAAAAAAGTAAGCCACTTATAAAAATAAATAAGCCACTTATAAAAAAAAGTAAGCCACTTAGCAATCAAAAACGATAGAGAAAGGGGGGCAGAAGAATTTTTTTCACTTTTCACTCTTCACTTTTCACATTTTATTGTACCTTTGCACACACAAATCAGGAAATGACAAAGATGAAAAAGTATATCTGGATATGGATGGTGGCAGCCCTTGTGCTGACGGGCTGCGGCAGTAAGCAGGAGGCAGGCGGCAATATGGTGCAGGCAATGTTTGACAGCAGCGACAAGACGCTCTACGGCTTGGCCTGCGACGGATGCAACGACACGCTGGTGATATTCCTGCGCTTGCCCTATGACAGCAGCGACCCCGATACGCTGCATATCCTGAACGCGGTGAAGAAGCGTCAAGTGATGGGAAAGATTCACATTGGCGACAAATTGGCCATCATGAGAAACGAGGCTGACTCCACAGTGGCCGACCTGGTGATAGTCACCGAACAGCTCTTGGGACAATGGCGCTACCTGGTATTCCCCACCCTGCATCATCGTGCAGACATGGAGGGCAACACCGATCGTCAGAAGATAGCCCAGCTGCCAGACTCCATCAAGGCTCTGCTGGAGATTCCCAGGGAATACGGGATGGACATCAAGCACGACAACATGATGTATAACGTAGGGTCGTTCCAACGCGTGAAGACATCTGACGAAGAAACGCCCGTTGACTATCCCATCGCAGAAGTCTTTAACGAGTGGAAGATATTCAACGGACGATTAGTGATGCTGAACTGTCAGGCCGACTCTTTGGGTGAGATGCAAGTCGTTGCATCTGATACGGCAGACATAGAACTGCTTGAGGCCGACTCGCTGGTGATGCGCTTCAAGGACGGCCTGCGCTGCTATTATCGGAAGGTGGACGAGCCGAAGGAATAGAGCCGCTGCTGGGCCAGCTGCTCGTACTTCGTGCCAGGTCGGCCGTAGTTGGCATAAGGATAGATGCTGATGCCGCCACGGGGTGTGAAAAGGCCGATGACCTCGATGTACTTGGGATCCATCAGCCGCACGAGGTCTTTCATGATCACGTTGACGCAGTCCTCGTGGAAGTCGCCGTGATTGCGGAAGGAGAAGAGGTAGAGCTTCAGGCTCTTCGACTCCACCATCCTTTTATCAGGGATATACAGTATCTTGATTTCTGCAAAGTCGGGCTGGCCGGTAATGGGACACAGGGAGGTGAACTCAGGACAGTTGAACTGCACCCAGTAGTCGTTCTCAGGATGCTTGTTCTGGAAGGTCTCCAGCACCTCAGGTGCATAGTCAGACTTATATTCAGTCTTGCGGCCCAGCGTCTGCAGGCCTTCGTTTTCTCTTGTACTCATACTGCCTAACTGCTTAATAATTAAAGGTATAGACAACGGTGTCGCTACCACGCTTCACAGTGAGTGTACGGATACTTTTGTCGCCGTTGAGTGCCGGCTCCACGGCGATATCCACATCCTCGTGCCTGGCCTTGCTGATAACCTCGCTGTTGCGGGCATAGCGGAAGAGCGACAGCAGCAGATAGGGGTCGCACTCCTCGACACCCAGCAGCAGCTGATTGGCATCTACCGTCTGGCAGCGGTTGTCAATGCCGGCATAGGTGAGTCCCAACTGTAGGGTACGCTTGTCGTTCTTATAATAATACAATGAATCGGCATTATGCAGGCTGTCAGGAACCAGGCTGCACCCGTTATAGCCGAAGCGATAGGTCACACAGGTGTTTGCCTTCTGGCCGAGATGCTGGAAGTTGAACAGATAGTTGGCTGAAACGGGCATACCCGTACTCTTGTCATAGCGCAGAAAATAGCCAATGGTGTCGCTGGCATTGGTCAGCTTCATGGGCTGGAAATCGTTCTCGCAGGAAACGGTGAACGTCTCGTTGTTGTCCGTAACAGTCATCTGCATGGCACGATCGTCGTAGGCAATCTGGAGTTGAGCCAGCGTCTGACCCGCCTTCTGGATCTTCACAGCCGTAGGACGATGGTTGGCATCGTAGCTGAGGTCGATGCTGCTGCCGTCGCTGCCCGTGATGGACTTCACGTCAGCGGCACTACCCAGAGAACCGTCGCCGCGAGTGGCATACTGTATGAAAGCCAGTGAATGACGGGCTTCGCCAGGATGGCTGGTGTCGTTGATTTGGATGCCTGCCATGCGGTTCTGGCCTGTAGTGTTCTGCGCAAACGTAAGGCGCAGGGCATAGTCTGTATAACCTTTACCACTAAGAGTAGGCACAGTGAGCCAAGAGTTGTCGCAGCCGTCAAGGTCTGTGATATCCCAGTTTCCATAGCTCCAGAAAATGAGCGAATCGCTGGTATTGTTGGCATAATAATAGTTGACTGCCGACGTGGGTTTCTCTATCGAGATGCCTGCACGATAGGTCTCGTCGTTGCTCAAGCACGATGTCATCAGCACTACAGCTGCCATCAAACTGAAAAAGGTTTTCATTGTTTTCATTTTTCTATTTTAGTCGATTCTATTGAGTTAGTTACTCTTCTTCTTCATCGTCATCATCGTCCCAACTGTCGAAGTCGAAGCCCGTGAACCCCTCCAACGACGGCATCACGAAGGCATCCATCTGTCGACGGTCTTTCTTCGTGGGGCGACCCGTGCCGCGAGCCCTGTCCACGAAGCCGCTGATACGGCTCATCTCCAGCAGCTCGTACTGCTCCTGCGGAGTCACGTTCTCGTAGATCTCAGGAAGGAGTTTGGCACCAACGCGCTGCTCTATGGTCTTCAGAATTTTGAACGAATAGGTCACAGGAGGCTTACGCACGCTGACGGTATCGCCCACCTTCACCATGCGTGCCGGTTTCACGTTGACTCCGTTCACGGCCACGCGTCCGTTCTTACAGGCATCCGACGCAATGGTGCGTGTCTTGAAGATACGCGCCGCCCACAGCCATTTGTCAATACGGGCGAGCCCACCCAAGCTCTCCCCAAGGGAGGGATGTTGATTTCCTGATGCGTCGCTACTTTTCATACATCTTTTTTTACAGGTTTATTGGGTAGCAAAACATCCCTCCCTTGGGGAGGGCTTGGGTGGGCTTTTCCCAGCTTATTATACTGGTTCATCGTGATATCGATACCGGCAAGCACAAAACTCTTGATAATATCGACAGCCAGGTCTATCGAGGGTTGCAGCTCATTCAGTTCATCGTCGCTATAGCGACCCAGCACCCAGTCAATCTGCCCGCCTCGCGCATACTCATTTCCTATACCCATACGCAGGCGAGCATAGTCCTGCCCGATGAGCTGCTGGATATGTCCCAAGCCGTTGTGACCGCCATTCGAGCCGCTGGCCTTCAGACGGAACGCACCCAGAGGCAAAGCCACATCGTCGGAAATCACCAAAAGGTGCTTCTGGTCGATATTCTCCTTATTTAGCCAATAGCGCACGGCATTGCCGCTGAGGTTCATATAGGTAGAGGGCTTCAGCAGAAAGACCTTGCGCCCCTTGAGCGATGTCTCTGCCACGAAACCGTAACGGCGGTCATCAAAAACGATATTGGACGCCTTTGCAAAAGCGTCCAATACCATAAATCCAGTATTGTGGCGGGTCAATTCGTATTCAGAGCCTACGTTGCCCAAGCCTACAATCAAATACTTCTCCATCTTACCTCTGATTACTCAGCAGCAGCGGCAGCAGCCTTAGAAGCACGAGTCTCCTTCACTGAGCATACTACAACCTGAGCAGGAGTAGCCAGCTTCAGACCTTCGAAACTCAGCTCACCAACCTTGATAGCCTTACCCAGACCCAGATTTGTAACGTCGATATTCAGAATCTCAGGAATCTGCTTGTAAGGAGCGGTAACGTCGATCTTGCGGATAGAGAGGTTCAGCTTACCACCCTCGCGAACACCCTGTGCCAAGCCGTTGAGCTTAACGGGAATACCCACGGTGATGTCCTTAGTATCTGTCACCTCGTAGAAGTCTGCGTGAAGCAGAGCATCGGTAGTGGGATGGAACTGCAGCTCCTTGATGATTGCCTTGTGCTCAGCACCGTCGATGTTGAGGTTCACTACGTACACATGAGGAGTGTACACAGCCTTGCGCAGCTCAGGGAAAGAAACAGTGAACGACAGAGCCTCGGGCATACCGTTCTCACCCTTCTTCTCACCATACAGGTTACAGGGAACGAGACCTTCCTTACGGATCATCTTAGAAGCCTTCTTGCCAGTCACATCACGCTTCTGGCCATTGATTGCGATTTCTTTCATAATGTTTGTGTTACTCTAAATTAAGTTGTTTGACATATTTTTTTGACTTAATTCGCCATCACACGAAAAAAGCGGGTGCAAAGGTACGAAGAAAAATTGACAAACGACAAGTGATAACAGAAAAAAAATAAAAAAAAGTTGATTTTCTTGTGTAATAGCGGGAAAATGACTAAATTTGCATCCGCTATAAAACAGACATACGTATGATTAATAGAGAAATCATTAGAATTAAGATTGTTCAGTTAACCTACGCGTACTATCAAAACGGTAACAAGAACATTGACGCAGCAGAGAAAGAGCTCTTCTTCAGCCTTTCCAAAGCCTACGACTTGTACAACCAGTTGTTAGCACTCATCGTAGCAATTACCAGAGAATCACAACGCCGTCAAGAGGTGCTTCAGGGGAAGGCCTTACGAGAAGGCACAAAAGTTCCATCGGCAAAATTTGCTAACAACCGCTTTGCACTCCAGCTGGAGAGCAACATTCAGCTGCGCGAATTCCTGGAGACGCAGAAACGCCACTGGAGCGACTATCCCGAGTTCGTTGGCAGAATGTTCGAGCAGATAGAGCAGAGCCAAATCTACCAGGAATACATGGCCGACAAGGAAGACAGCTATGCTGCCGACAGAGAAGTATGGCGCAAGCTATACCGCACCTTTATTCAGGAAAACGAAGACATCGACCAGCTGCTGGAGGAACAGAGCCTTTACTGGAACGATGACAAAGAAGTGGTCGACACCTTTGTGCTGAAAACCATCAAGCGCTTCGACGAGAAGAACGGCAACAAGCAGGATCTGCTGCCAGAATACGACTCAGAAGAGGAAAGAGACTACGCACGCCGCCTGTTCCGTGCCACCATACTCAACACCAACGAATATCAGCGCATGATGACAGAAGCATCACAAAACTGGGATTTCTCACGTCTGGCATATATGGATGTGATTATCATGCAGATAGCCATTGCAGAGATGATGACATTCCCAAGCATACCCGTCAGCGTGACTATCAACGAGTTCGTGGAGTTGGCAAAATACTACTCCACACCACGAAGCGGCGGCTATATCAACGGAATGCTCGACACCATCGCACGACACCTGATATCCACAGGCAAACTGCTCAAACAAATAAACGAGAAATAACCACAATTACAAACAACAATATTAAAGTAAGACAATGTTCAATTCTATTCTATTACAGGCCGCACAAGGCGGACAAAGCATGATGCCAATGCTTCTGATGATGGTGGCTATCTTTGCTATCATGTATTTCTTCATGATTCGTCCTCAGCAGAAACAGCGCAAGGAAATCCAGAAATTCCAGAACGAATTGCAGGAAGGCACAAAAGTAGTCACTGGAGGCGGCATCTACGGCACTGTCCATAAGATTGACATCCAGAATGGCACCGTAGAGGTGAAGATTGCCAAAGACGTGATCATCACTGTCGACAAAGGCTATGTGTTCAAGGATATGGCCAGCACTGGTTTGCAGAAATAAGCATCTACAGACGCATTGCTATGCCACTGGGACTCAACACAACCATACGCACTATCAGAAATTTCCTATTCAGCAAAACGAACAGGGAATTTCTGCTTTTTTTGTTCTTTCTACTCGTTGCTGGACTCTTCTGGCTGATGATGACACTCAACGAGACCTTCGAAAAAGAAGTGAAATTCTATGTGCGATATGTACATGTACCCCAGAACGTAGTACTCACATCTGGCGATATAGACAGCGTACGCATCAATGTCAAGGACAAGGGGTTCAGCCTGCTGAGTTATATTCACAGCGCAGACAACCAGCCCATAGACATAGACTTCACCAAGTATGCCGGCAACAACGGAACAGGATCGGTATCTGTCATTGACCTGCAGCGGTTCTTTGAACACAGACTCCCAGCATCGGCAAAAATCATCAGTATAAAGACAGAAAAGCTCGTGTTCTATTACAATCACGGCGAGCAGAAAAAAGTACCCGTAAGATGGAGAGGACACATCGTTCCTGATCCACACTATTTCCTGTCAAAGACTGTCATCACACCTGACAGCGCCACCCTGTTCTCATCGCGTGCCAAGCTTGACAGCATAGACTTTGTCTACACAGAAGAGCTCAACTATGCCGACTTCCACGACACACTGTCCATTCAAAGCCAACTGCACAGCGTCAGTGGAGTGAAGATGGTGCCACAAAAGGTCAGCATACAATTCCTTACCGACATACTCACAGAAGAAACCATAGACAGCATACCCGTCGTAGGCATCAATATGCCGGAGGGGAAAATGCTGCGAACATTCCCCGCACGCGTATCCGTAAAGATTGTAACGGGAATGAAAAACTATCGCACTCTGAATGCTAACGATTTCTACGTAGTTGCCGACTACAAGCAATTCTCCGACAGCAAGTCGGCGAAGTGTCCCATCATGCTAAAACGCATACCTGAAGGCATCTCAAAAGCAACACTCGAAGTCAAGCAAGTAGATTATCTCATAGAAGAGCACCCATGAAGATTGCCATCACTGGAGGAATAGGAAGCGGAAAGAGCTATGTATGCCGGCTGCTGGAACAGCGTGGCATCAGCATCTATGACTGCGATAGTGCAGCCAAACGGCTCATGCACACATCAGAACCCTTGCGACAGCAACTCACAGAACTCATAGGCCCAGACACCTACGACAATGAAGGCCGTCTCAACAAAGCTGTCGTGGCTCAATTCCTACTACAGTCGGAAGAGAATGCCAAGGCTATCGACAATATCGTTCATCCTGCGGTGGCTCACGATTTCCAAAATAGCGGATATCAGTGGATGGAGTGTGCCATACTGTTTGAATCTGGCTTTGAACAATTGGTAGATCGCATCATCGTCGTAACTGCACCAGAAGAAGTTCGTATTAATCGCATTATGCATCGTGACGGAATAAACAGCGAAAAGGCCCAAGAATGGATTAACAGACAGTGGTCACAGGAGAAGGTGAGGCAAAGGGCTGACTTTGAAATCGTCAACGACGGCAAGCAAGACTTGAATCAAAAAATCAACGACATCATCCTGTCGCTATCAAAAAACAACAACGTAATAACAAAATAACGATATAACGTAATAACGATATAACGTAATAACGAAAAAAATAAAAGAACAATGAAAGAAACAATTTTAGCCATCTCTGGCAAACCAGGACTCTACAAACTCGTTTCACGCGGAAAAGGCAACCTTATTGTCGAAGCACTTGACGCAACACATCGTCGTCAGCCTGCTTTTGGCACAGACCGCATCACATCACTTGGCGACATTGCCATGTTTACCGATGACGAGGACATTCCCCTGATGGATGTCTTTGAAAGCATGAAGAACCTTGAAGAAGGCAAAAAGTCAAATGTTGACTATAAGAAAGCCAGCGGCGAAGAACTCCGTGAATACTTTGCCAAGATTCTGCCTAACTTCGATCGCGACCGCGTGCAGAACAGCCACATCAAGAAGCTTATTCAGTGGTACAACATCCTGATTGAAAACGGCATCACCGAATTCAAGGATGCTGAGGAAAAGAAAGAGCAAGAATAATAGCAAAAGAAACAAACCAAGAATGAGGGAGTGTCAAAATTGGCACCCCCTCATTTGTCTTAGTATAACCTTATATAAAAAGGTGTCTATGAGAGGAATCCCAACAGAGCACCAGCAGCAACGGCAGAGCCTATCACACCTGCAACATTGGGACCCATAGCGTGCATCAACAGGAAGTTATGACGATCGTACTCTAAGCCCATATTATTTGAGATACGAGCAGCCATAGGCACAGCACTCACACCCGCATTACCAATCAGCGGATTCAGTTTCTTGTCCTTTGGCAGGAACAGGTTCATCACCTTGACAAAGCACACACCACTGGCTGTAGCTACAGCAAAGGCAAAGGCACCGATGGCAAAGATAAAGATGGTGTTGAGTGTGAGGAACTCACTGGCTTGCGTAGAGCAGCCTACGGTAAGTCCCAACAATACAACGACGATATCATTCAGCGCACTGCCAGCTGTCTTAGCCAGACGGGTAGTCTTTCCACTTTCCTTCAGAAGATTACCAAAGAAGAGCATACCCAACAGGGGCAGAGCAGAGGGTACGATAAACGTAGTGATCAGCAATCCGATGATGGGGAACAGGATGCGCTCGGTCTGACAGACCTGACGCGAGGGTTTCATCTTGATCACACGCTCCTTCTTTGTGGTGAGCAGACGCATCAACGGGGGCTGAATCAGTGGTACAAGAGCCATATACGAATAGGCACAAACGGCAATGGCTCCCATGAGGTTGGGCGACAGCTTCGACGAGAGGAAGATAGCTGTAGGTCCGTCGGCACCACCAATAATGGCTATACCTGCTGCCTGATCTGGCTCAAAGCCCAAGGCAAGTGCCAACATATAAGCACCAAAAATGCCAAACTGGGCTGCAGCACCAATAAGCATCAACTTAGGATTTGCCAATAGAGCAGAGAAATCAGTCATCGCGCCAATACCCAGGAAAATAAGTGGTGGATACCATCCCTGACGCACACCCTGATAGAAGATATTCAAAACGGAGTTGTCCTCATAGAGCCCTATCTCCAAACCGGCATCAGCACGGAAAGGAATATTTCCAAGAATAATACCCAGACCGATAGGAACGAGCAGGAGCGGTTCAAAATCCTTCTTGATGGCAAGATAGATAAAGACGGCTCCTACTACTATCATGATGAGATTTCCCATCGTAGCATTAGCAAAGCCCGTATAGGTGAGAAACTCGTTGAAATTCTGAATAATGAAGTCCCACATAACAGCTTATCCGATTGTGAGCAACACGGCACCTTCCATCACCGTGTCGCCTGGTTTCACTAAGATTGAAGTCACCTTACCAGAGGTCTCGGCCTCAATGTTGTTCTGCATCTTCATAGCTTCGAGCACCAAAACGGTGTCGCCTGTGTTAACCTGCTGACCAACCTGTACCTTCACATCAGTAATGGTGCCTGGCAGAGGAGCCTTGATAGATGTGCCAGAAGCCATAGCTCCCCCTGCTGCCCCAGTAGGGACCTCGTTTGCTTTCTTTGCCGGAGCAGGTGCAGCACTGGATACCGGTGCTGGTGCTATCACAGGCTTTTGAACATTAATAGTAGGATGCTTGGCAGCATTGATAGGCTGCTGCATCTCTACCTCGAAAGGTATGCCGTTGACATTGACCTTGGCAATATTGCCCTCTACTTCGGCAATCTCTACTTCGTAGTCGATGCCTTTTACTTTATATTGATACTTGTTCATGGGTTAATGGAGTTCTGGAGTTGTTGGAATATGTGGAGCTGTATGATTTGTGGGAGTGATAGGATCATGGAAATGCGTCATCTGGCTGTACTCATCGTCCCAGCCTGTATCCTTGGACTTGATGGTAATGACACCACTTTCCACATCATGAACATCATCCTGATATTGACGAAGAGCCATTCCGATAACAGCCATATAGACTTCCATATCAATGCCCTTCTTGTCAAAGCCTTCCTGAAGAAGATTACTGGTCTTATGTCCCATTTCAACAGTCTTCTCAACTGTCTTTTCAACAGTGACGGTAATAGGCTTAACGGGTTGTTTGTGAGCAATCTCCTTAGCTGCCTCAGCATGACGCATGATGATGCCGAAGATGGTGAAAAAGATCCACAACAGAGCCAAACAAAGAAACACGATGCCCATTGCCATAAATGCCATCGCAAAACCATGAGGATCCTCTTCCTTGAACTTGTCAATTTTACTACCGCTCTTATTGGTCTGAATGGCGTTATCATGACCAGGTGTCACTAAGTTGCTCTCGCAGACCTGCCACTGTCCGTTGATACGAGCATACGACTGGTTAGGCTGCAGACAAGGCACGGTGACAGAGTCTATCAATTCCACGCCATTACCATTGTAAAGGGCAATAAACACAGCACCTGTAGAGTCGACAGGCAAAGAGAGATGCAACTTGCCCTGTGCTGGGTCGGAGTTGCAGAAGAACAATAGGTGCTTGCGAGCCCCCATGTTGGTACGGTCATCACCACTGGGGATAATTACCATACGCGAGATGCGTTCTGGAGCAGAGAGCTTGGCGTCGAGTACATCACGTGTACTGGCCAAGTACATACCTCGCACATTATATGTGGAGAACGATGTATTGGCCAGTTCTATCCAAGCTTCCCTATGTCCGAACTCATCTTCAATGCTCGCGGTATTCGATGTCATCACCTCGTTGATAACGATGTTGCGGGCACCTTGTCCGAACACGGTCATCGCACTGGTGAACATCAGTGCCGAGAGCAGAAGTCTTAAGTTAGTCATTGTAAAGCGTATTATTATATAAGTTCATCATTGTTAAGGCTACAACCACCCGCAGAAGAACAGCACTATCAACTGTGCCGTGAGGATTCGCAAGAACATTGCCAACGGATAAACCGTGGAGTAGCCTACTGCGGGAGCCTCTTTCGAGCAGATGCTGTTAGCATAGGCCAGTGCAGGGGGATCCGTATAGGTACCCGCCAGCATACCTGCAATGGTGAAGTAATTGAACTTCATGCGACGGGCTATGGGGCCTATTATTAATATAGGTATAACCGTTATCAGGAAACCTGTCAGGACATAAAGCAAACCATCACCCTCAACTACCGTTGAGAAGAAGGAAGCACCAGCCTTGATACCTACCGAAGCCAAGAACAGCACCAGTCCTATCTCGCGCAGCATCATATTGGCAGAGGTAGTGGTATAGGTAACCAAGTGGATCTTATAACCATAGCGACCTATCAGGATAGCGATAATCAGCGGACCACCTGCAAGACCCAATTTCACAGGAACAGGCATTCCAGGAATAGCCAATGGAAGTGAACCGAAAATCAAGCCAAGGATAATACCCACGAAGATGGTTGCGATATTAGGATGGTCAAGACGCTTGACGGAGTTACCCATCTTATTGGCTACACGGTCTACTGCGTCTTCAGGACCTACCACCATGATACGGTCGCCCACCTGAAGGGGAAGCGAGCCAGAAGCAAAGAGATCCATTCCATGACGTGTGACACGAGTTACGTTGACACCATGAACGCTTGAGAAATGCATCGAAGCCAATGTCTTACCATTGATTTCAGAATTGGTAATCAAGATACGCTTTGACACCAATGGCTGATCTGACTGCTCAAAGTCGATATCGAGCTTAGGACCGATGAAAGCCATGATGGCCTCCTGGTCAGCCTCAGCACAGACAATCAACATCTGGTCACCCAAGTGGAACACTGTATCACGGTTAGGAATGCAGAGTTCGCCCTCATGCACCAGGCGAGACACCACGAAGTCACGATTCAGGAAGTCGTGTACCTGAAGCAATGTCTTGCCCTCAAGATACTTATTGGTCACCTCAAGATGCATCTTGTAAGGCTTCTTATTGGCATTTCCTTCCTCCATAGCTGCCAGTTCCTCCTCTTCTTTCTCAAGCTTCACGCGACACAAATAGCGCACCAGAATAATCGCGCCTATAATACCAAGCACACCAAGCGGATAAGCACAGGCATAGGCAGAGGCTATCATTGGTGCATTAGAGCCAAACACAGAAGAAAGAGCTTCGTTGGCTGCACCAAGACCAGGGGTATTCGTGACAGCACCATACAATGTACCTACCATCATCGGCAGCGCATTGATATCATGCTTGCCATAGAAAAAGATGAAATAGCAGGCGAACATCACAAGGACATTCAGAAGAATAGCCGACATAGCAAGTCCATTCAACCTAATGCCTGCCTTACCAAAACTCTCGAAAAAGCCTGGCCCCACCTGCAAACCTATCATAAAGACAAAGAGGATAAGTCCAAAGTCCTGTATGAAGGTGAGGGTTGACTCTGGTGCAGCAAACGGTGAATCAGGACAATAAATCTTGTAGAGATGTCCTATCACAATACCTGCGAAGAGCACAAAGGTAACGCCTAATGAGATGCCGAAAATTTTTATTTTTCCCAGATAAACACCTACGGCAATGACAATAGCATAGAGCAACGCTATATGAGCGACTGACTCTGTATTGGAAAATAAGTTAATAAACCAATCCATATATCAATTATTTTTCGAGAGCCGCTAAAGATTCCATCAATGAAGCAATCTTTTCCTCTGAGTCAGCCAGTTTCTTACGCTCCAAAGTCACAACGGCCTCAGGAGCATTTGCCACAAAGCGCTCGTTGGATAGTTTCTTCTCAACACCTGCCTTAAAGCCCTGTAAGTGCTTAAGCTGAGCCTTCATTTTCTCAATCTCGGCAGCTACATCAATCAGGTCGCCAAGGGGTACAGCATACTCATCGGTACCCACCATAAAGGCACTGGCTGTTGCATCTTTCTCAGCAACAACATTGATAGCACTCAAGTTGCCCATCTTTGCAATAATGTCATTGTAGGCCTCAACATGATTCTGACCTACCACCTGAAGGGCAAGTTGCTCTTTGGGAGCGATATTCTTCTGGCTACGAAGAGTTCGGACACCAGAGACAACAAGCTTCACCTTCTCGATATCAGCAACCAGCTTTTCATTTTCAGGAGTAACGGCACCCAAAACGAGACTGTCGCGCATGATGCTCTCACCAGCCTTACGTTCATAGAGGGCCTGCCACAGCTCTTCTGTGATAAACGGCATGAAAGGATGCAACATCTTAAGAAGCAGTTCGAAGAAACGAAGCGTTGCCTCATAGGTATCGCGGTCGATAGGCTGCTGCACACCATCCTTATAGGCAGGTTTGATCATTTCCAGATACCACTGTGAGAACTCATCCCAGAAGAGTTTGTAGACCGTCATCAATGCGTCGTTAATACGATACTTTGAGAAGTGATCTTTCAGTTCCTCGTTAGCCTGCTTGATACGAGCTTCCATCCAAGCAGTAGCAATCTTATTTGTAGCTGTGGCAGCACCATCAGCTACCTGCCAGCCCTTCACCAAACGAAAGGCATTCCAAATCTTATTATTGAAGTTACGTCCCTGCTCGCAGAGAGCCTCATCGAAAAGGATATCATTTCCAGCAGGTGCTGAAAGCATCATACCCATACGCACGCCGTCGGCACCGAACTTCTCAATAAGTTCAATGGGGTCAGGTGAGTTGCCAAGTGACTTCGACATCTTACGTCCCAGTTTATCGCGAACGATACCAGTGAAATATACATTCTTGAAGGGGAAGGTTCCCATATATTCCTCACCAGCCATAATCATACGAGCCACCCAGAAGAAAATTATGTCGGGACCTGTCACCAAGTCACTGGTGGGATAGTAATATTTGATTTCCTCATTGCCAGGGTTGTTGATTCCATCAAACAGAGAAATAGGCCACAGCCAAGAAGAGAACCAGGTATCAAGGGCATCCTCGTCCTGACGCAAATCGGCATCAGTTACTTTCGCATCCTTTTGCTGAGCCAGTTTCAGAGCCTCCTCACGTGTTGCAGCCACTACGTAGTCATCGTTGTCGTTATAATAATATGCAGGAATACGATGTCCCCACCATAACTGACGGGAGATACACCAGTCCTGGATATTCTCCAACCAGTTCTTATAAGTGTTCTTATACTTGGCGGGATAGAACTTCAACTCATCGTTCATCACAGGAGGAAGGGCAATATCAGCAAAATGCTGCATCTTCAGGAACCACTGAAGTGAGAGACGAGGTTCGATGGCTGTATCAGGATTACGTTCAGAGTATCCCACCTTATTAATATAACCCTCTATCTTCTCCATTAAACCAGCCTCCTGCAGGTCTTTTGCAATCTGTTTACGGCAGTCCATACGATCCATACCTACGTAAATTGGACTTTGTTCCGAAATAGTACCATCAGGATTGAAGATGTCAATAGTCTCCAGATTATGAGTCTTACCCAACATATAGTCGTTGGTGTCGTGAGCAGGAGTCACCTTCAAGCAACCTGTACCAAACTCGATATCCACATAACGGTCTTCTATAACAGGAATCACGCGATTAACCAGAGGAACGATGACCTTACGACCCTTCAGCCACTGGTTCTTGGGGTCTTTGGGGTTAATACACATGGCCGTATCACCCATGATGGTCTCAGGACGGGTAGTAGCAACAACGGCATAGTAGCCTTTCTCATCCTTGTGGATAATGTTACCCTCAGCCTTAAAAGACTCTTCATTGTCAAGCACTGTGAGTCCGTCAACATAATACTTCAAATGGAACAGATGACTCTGCTCCTCTTTGTAGACAACCTCCTCAGTTGAAAGAGCTGTCAATGCTTTGGGATCCCAGTTGACCATGCGGAGTCCACGATAGATAAGTCCCTTGTTATAGAGGTCAACGAATACTTTGATAACGCTCTCCGAACGCTTTTCGTCCATTGTAAAGGCTGTGCGATCCCAGTCACAACTGGCACCCAGGCGACGCAACTGTTTCAGAATGATGCCTCCATGTTCGTGGGTCCAGTCCCAAGCATGCTCCAAGAACTGCTCACGTGTCAAGTCGCGCTTCTTGATACCCTGCTCAGCCAGTTTCTTCACCACCTTAGCCTCAGTGGCGATAGAAGCGTGGTCTGTACCAGGCACCCAGCAGGCATTCTTACCCTCCATACGGGCACGACGCACCAAAATATCCTGAATCGTATTGTTCAGCATATGACCCATGTGAAGCACACCCGTCACATTTGGGGGGGGGATAACGATAGTATAAGGCTCGCGACCATCGGGTTTTGAGCTAAACAGTTTATTATCCAACCAATACTGATACCATTTACCTTCGACCTCTTTTGGGTCGTATTTGCTAGCAATTTCCATACCTATTTAATAATGCTTTCTCAAATTTGACTGCAAAGGTACTAATTTTTTCCAAATGACACAAAAATTTTGCATTATTAAAAAAGAATTTGTACCTTTGCATCAGATAATTGATATATATCTGCCCAAAATGCATACAAGAGAAGAACAAATGAAGGCTTTCGGTCGTCTGTTGGACGTGCTGGATCAATTGCGCGAGAAATGTCCCTGGGACAAAAAGCAAACCAACGAAAGCCTGCGTCCCAATACTATTGAAGAAACATTTGAGTTGTGTGATGCCATCATGAAAGATGACACACATGAGATTATGAAAGAACTGGGAGACGTGCTGATGCATACCTGTTTCTATGCAATGATAGCTCGTGAGAAAGGACAGTTTGACATTGCAGACGTGCTCAATACGGAAACAGACAAACTGATATTCCGTCATCCCCACGTCTATCATCACAGTCAAGTGGGTGAGGCAAATCCCAAGCCCCTACCCTATGTACCAGAAAACGATCAGACTGCCGATGAATTCTCAAAAGCAGAGACAAGCAGTGACGTATTGAAGAACTGGGAACAGATTAAACTGAAGGAGAAAGACGGTAACAAGACCGTGCTCTCTGGCGTCCCTTCTGCCCTTCCATCGCTCATCAAAGCCTATCGCATACAGGATAAAGCCCGTAATGTGGGCTTCGACTGGCAGAAGAAAGAGGATGTCTGGGACAAGGTACACGAGGAGTTAGCTGAATTGGAAGCAGAATTAGCCAAGGAAGACAAGGAGAAGTCAACCAATGAACTAGGCGATTTTCTATTCTCAGTCATCAATGCCGCCAGACTCTATCATCTGAACCCCGATGATGCCTTGGAGCGTACCAACCGGAAATTCATTGACAGATTCAATTATATCGAGGCCCACAGCATTCGTGCTGGGAAGCCCCTTACGGAAATGACTCTGGAAGAGATGGATGACCTCTGGAATCAAGCCAAAAAGAACGAACAAATACTCAATTGCAAATGAAAAAGATTTCTTTTTTGATAGTTTTAGCCATTGCCCTACTGGTTATTGCATGCGGCAGGAATAACAATCAACCTTCGATGTCAAATAGCGAAGAACAGATTAGCTACATCCTTCGTGACACAGCCATATACGGATTCTGTGCAGAGGGCTCGGCAATGAACACACTTCAAATTATCACTGATGCCGGAGATACTATCACGGTAAGTACGGCTAAAGCAAGAGAAAAAGAACAAGTATTTGGAGGCTATGCCATAGGTGATGAGATTGCACTCATTGCCAACGCTGATACAACACAGGCCATCATGGTTATCAACAAATCAATGCTCAATGGCGACTGGGTAATGCCAAATCCATTGGATGGGAGCAACGAGACAGGAGTACGTATCTTAAGAGGAGGTGTTTGTGAAAGTATAGATCAAAGTAGTATTATATATAAGACATGGAGAATCTTCAATGGAAGACTCCAGTTCACCATTACCAGAGAAGATGGTATAGATATGGAGGAATATCTTATCTACGACATTGTAAAGCTCACCGAAGAGTCATTAGTACTACGCTCAACTGACGAAGACAAAGAATTATTTGAATACACCCGCCCCAGCGGCGAAGAATATACAGAGAAAGACTTGAAAGGCGTTGAACTTGACGATGGTTACGATGACGAATTTAACATGCAGTAAACAAACATGGAACCATTTCGCATTCATATCCTAGGTTGTGGAAGTGCACTGCCTACAATACGACATCTACCCTCCATGCAAGTGGTGGAATGCCGTGGAAAGTTGTTTATGATCGACTGTGGTGAAGGTGCTCAATTACAATTGAGACGGTCAGGTCTATCGTTCGAAAAATTAGGACATATTTTCATCACACACCTTCATGGCGACCACTGCTTTGGGCTTATCGGCATTATCAGCACATTTGGTCTGTTAGGCCGCACTGCCACACTTCACATTCATGCACCAGAAGAACTAAAGCCAATGCTTCAGGCACAACTGGATTTGTTCTTTAATTATGACATTGGATATCAAGTTGAGTTTCATGCCGTTGACACTACAAAGCAACAGGTCATCTATGAGGATCGTTCCCTAACCATTGAAACCATACCTTTAGAACACCGAATGCCCTGCGCAGGCTATCTGTTCCGCGAAAAACCATTACTCCCACATATCCGCCGCGACATGATTGATATGTATGGTATTCCCATCTCGCAAATCAATAACATCAAAGTTGGCCAGGGTTTTACGTTAGCAGACGGTACTTTCATTCCTCATGAGAAACTGGTGACACCCGCAGATGCCCCTCGCTCATACGCCTATTGCTCTGACACACGCTATATACCCAATTTACATAAGAAAATCGAAGGCATCAATACTTTGTACCATGAGAGCACTTACGCAGAGGACAAAAGGGATGCTGCAGAAAAATACTATCATTCAACTGCCCAACAGGCAGCCCAAGTAGCTCGTGATGCAAAGGTTGGAAAGTTACTTTTAGGACATTACAGCGCACGTTACAATGACGAAAAAATTCTGCTAAACGAGGCAAAAGATGTCTTTCCGGATGTTTTCTTGACCAACGAAATGCAAGTAATTGATGTATAACTCTGATTTTTTACGGTAAAAAATTTGGATATATCAAAAAAAAGGCTTATCTTTGCGCCAAATCTATAATTGTTTGCATATGCTGAAAAAATTACTTATATTGGTTGCTGTCGTTTCTATGGGATTCTCCATTCCTACTTATGCTGTCAAAATGAAAGCGGAGATGGGAATAGCAGAACTTGTTGATGAGCAATCGCCAACCATATCCATCAATAAGAACACCATTACCGTACAAGGAGGTAACGGGATGGTTCTGGAAGTCGTTTCACTTACAGGCAGGGCCGTTGCTTCATATAAGATTGAGAGTCCTGTGCAAAAAATAGAATTGAACCTGTCCAAAGGTTGCTATATCCTGAAAGTTGGAAAGACCGTACGCAAAGTGACGCTTCGTTAGTTTTCATGATAGCAACAAAACAACCATATCGATGCTCAAGGTGTCATTGACATCTTGAGCAGTTTGTTTCTGAAAGAATAAACCCATTGCATCTTTACACGTCAATTTCTAATAATACAATGCATGTCTATGACGACGAACAACTGAAATCGCTCATCAAAGAACCCAAGACGCGAACGAGGGGCTTTGAGTTGGCGGTGCGTCAATTTAGCGAACAGCTTTATTGGCAGGTACGCCGTTTGGTGTTGACTCACGAGGACAGCAATGATGTCCTGCAGAATGCTTTTCTCAAAGCATGGAATTCCCTTGATTCTTTTCATGGCGACTCGAAGCTTATCACGTGGATGTCACGCATAGCCATTAACGAAGCACTGGATTTTCTGCGTCGCCAAAAGAACCGCAATGCTATCAGCGCCGATGACGTGGACTCAGGAATAGCCAATCAGTTGATGGCAGACGAATATTTTGACGGCGACGAGCGTGAAGCACAACTTCAACAAGCCATATCCAGTCTTCCGGAAGTACAACGCACAGTATTCCTCATGCGTTACTACGATGAAATGAAATATAGCGATATCAGCAAAACACTTGGCACGTCAGAAGGAGCTCTGAAAGCCTCCTATCATATCGCCGTGAAAAAAATTACAGAGTTTTTTAAACGATTTGATTAAACCACACAAATTATTATACGTCAGATAATAAAATAAAAGCTATAAAATGAGTAACGAAGAAAAATATCTCCAAAGCAAGATGGGAACGAAGAACCCATTTTCCGTGCCAGAAGGATACTTTGACACGCTTACAGAGCAAGTCATGCAGCGACTACCCAAGCAAGTGGAATCTGTGGGGGACGAACAGCAAAAAGGCTCTGCCATCGTGCGTATGCTTCGCCCGCTACTCTATGCGGCTGCTTGCATGTGTATCGGTATCTTCGGTGTGGCTCTCTATCAGCATCTTGATAATCAGACGGCAGAAGGCGTTCCTGTCATCTCGCATGTTGGCTCCACGATAGAGTTTAACGATGCATATCTCGATGAGGCTACCGACTATGCAATGTACGACAACCAAGACATCTACGCATCTTTATTAGCTGATATGTAAAGAGAAGAAAGGGAAAGAATATGAAAAGGATGTATTTGGCATTACTATTAATGGCTTTCAACATTATAGCCAATGCTCAGGAAGACAAGATTTTCTCTCCTGCGAAATTTGATGCAGCTCTCCAGCATTTTATTACTACCGAGGCTAAACTGACGCAACAAGAAGCTCTGAAGTTTTTCCCCGTATACCGTGAAATGCAGAGTATGCAACGTCCCCTGTTCGATCGTCAGCGCAAATTGGTTTCCGAACAGCCACAAGACGAAGCCTCATCTCTCAAGGCTATCCGTGAGCGAGACGAGATAGAGATTGAAATGAAACGCATCCAGAAGACTTATCATGAGCGTTTCTTGGAACTACTGCCTGCCTCAAAGGTCTACAACGTCATCAAAGCCGAGGATCATTTCTACAGGAATATGTTCCGCAGATTCAACCACAATCAGAGGTCTCCCCACCCTAAGAGGCAAAATAATAATGCTACAAATCAAAAATGAGTTTTTGAGAACACCTCATCATCACGACCTAAAAGCGTTGAACGTATCAACGATTCGCTGATAGGACGCCACGAAGAAGAAAACCTGTTAATAAGGACTTCTTCGTGGCGTTCTTTTATTTGATAGGTACGTTTCATGACGATGACCATATTGGTATCAACCTTTTCCAATGACAATTCAAGCATTAGCGCATCGCTCAACTTAATTGCCAGCGAGTCATCAGAAAGAAACAGCATTTGTGACTCTCCTCCCAACTCATTATTCACTGCAGCTTTCATATTTGCATCCATGAAATCCATCATGTCCAACTTCGCGTTCTTTGAAAGATAGGGTGCAATTGTATCTGGCATAGAGCGAAACAGTTCACGGATTGTCTGAGCTGGTGAGATAAGACACGAGAACAGTGAAATAATCAATAATATAAGACTCTTTTTCATCTTTTCAATTTTTCTTTGTCAACTTTTTACCTTTGCTTTGCCAATTGCATCATCATCACTGCTGACAGACCTGCTGTCTCTGTGCGTAAGCGACTCTTTCCAAGATCTACTGATACAAATCCAGCCTCAACTGCCATCCTCACTTCATCAATAGAGAAATCACCCTCAGGGCCTATCAATACCACCGCATCCTCATCACCACCTTTCCGCAGTTCGTCGAACAGGTTCACTCGTTCCAACTCATCATAACAATGAGCAATATACCGACATCCCGTAGAATGACGCTTGACAAAAGCCTTAAAGCTCTCCAAGTCATTAAGTTGAGGCATATAAGCCTTACGGCTCTGCTTGACTGCCGACACCACGATTTTTTCGATACGTGACAGCTTTAACGAGCGTCGCTCAGAGAATTGGCAATCCAAGAACGACAGTTCATCAATACCCACTTCCACAACTTTCTCCGTCATCCATTCAATACGATCCATCAGTTTCGTAGGTGCAATAGCCAGATGTATATGTCCTTGCCATTGTCGCTCTTGGGGGAGCGATTCCACAATCTCGTATAGACAATGTTTCTGAGAGGCCAACGTCACCTGCGCACGATAGAATGTACCCTCCCCATCCATCAGCATCATCTCGTCGCCGACAGTCATACGTAGCACACGCACTGCATGAACGGCCTCATCATCAGGCAGTTCCGATGCGTGAGCCGCATCAGGCACATAGAAATAGCGTATTTCCTTCATGGATGTCGTCTTTTTATCTCATCGCGCAATTGCGATGCTAGTTCGTAATTCTCATTTTCCACTGCATGTTCGAGTGCCATCTTCAAACGCGTCAGATCCATCGTATTAATAGGAATAGCTATGCTCTGCGAATGCTCGTCATACGAAAAACACTGACGTTCAAAAAGTCTATACTCAATATACAAGGGGATATTTGAAATTATACTTAGCAATACAGCATCACTCATTCGCAGACGCACAGAATCACCCAGCTCATTCATCAGCACTACCTGATATTGCCCTTCAAAAAGTCCGCATATCATCATTTCATAAGATGACGGTAACAGACTCAGTAATGTCTCAGGCAACATATTTCGGCATCCTCTTGGATTGGCGATACGCAACTGTAGTTGCTGCGTCATAGCCTCATCGCACACCACTGAGAGAGCCTGATGGCGTTCCATGTCTGTGAGAACTATCACAGCCATCCCTTCGCCACCAACAACCTGTTGCAGGTTCTCAAATCTCAACAACGTGCGCTTCATCCCTTCTTACTTTTTTTTCTCAGGATTGAAGACAAGTGCAAACGATACGCCAACCACAAGGGCAAAGGCAGCAAAGATAAACCAACAGGCTTGCCAGTTACCCAACAGGTAATCACCTTCCCACTTACAGAAATGATTCACCACTTCTCCTGCTATCAGAGTACCAATAGTAGCACCAAGTCCATTTGTCATCATCATAAACAAGCCTTGAGCAGAAGCTTTGATATCAGGAGCACACTCCTGATCTACAAAGATACCGCCAGAGACATTGAAGAAGTCAAAGGCCACGCCATATACGATACATGACAGTACAAAGAACGTCACGCCAGGTACTGCAGGATCACCGATACCGAAGAATCCAAAGCGGAACACCCACGCAAACATGGACATCAACATCACAATCTTAATACCAAAACGCTTCAGGAAGAATGGAATCATCAAAATACAAAGAGCCTCACTAATCTGTGAGATACTGGTCAGCAATGTTGCGTTATTTGCAGCAAAAGTATCTGCGAACTCTGGGTTACCCTTAAAACTTGTGATAAACGGACCTGCATATCCATTAGTCACCTGCAGACACATACCGAGTAATGCTGAGAAGATGAAGAACAGTGCCATCTTCTTGGTCTTAAACAGTTTAAATGCATTCAGCCCTAAAGATTCCGCCAATGACACCTTTTTACCGCCATCCTGTTTTCTCAACTTACATTCAGGCAAAGTAAAGCAATAGGCACAGAGCAAGATACTAAGCACGCCAGAAACAAAGAACTGCATATAGGTATATTGAAACTTATGTGCATTCTCTGCCAGTGTGAACGAGAAGGCTCCATCTTCCCAAACAGCACAGTTGACGAACCACATAGTAGCAATGAAGCCAACAGTACCCAACACACGGATTGGAGGGAAGTCCTTAACGGTATCCATACCGTTTTCTTTCAAAATGGTAAACGCTGTTGTATTAGCCAGTGCTATGGTAGGCATAAAGAAGGCCACACTCATTGTATACATCGCAATGAAGAGTGACTTGTTTGGCAACTCATTACCAAAGCCAGCCTGAACACCCATCCACCAACAACCTAACATAAAGACTCCTGCCAGCAGATGGCACAATCCCAACAAACGCTGAGGCTGTATCCATTTATCTGCCACAATTCCCATCAACGTAGGCATGAAAATAGACACAATGCCCTGGATAGCATAGAACCATGCAATGTTTTCTCCTAATCCAGCTTTTCCCAGATAGTTTCCCATACATGTGAGGTATGCGCCCCATACTGCGAACTCCAAGAAGTTCATCACCGCTAAACGTACTTTTGTATTCATAATACTCTAGATTTTTAGTTTCTTTATTCTATTACCTTATTACTATAGTAGGCCCTGAGTAGTCCTTGCTCATCGCGCCTCAAACATATCTGGCCGCCTAACCATTCTGTGTTTGGCATCTCTTGTGTCAATGGGTAACAATTTGTCACCACTCCGCTGGATACTTCTACCACTGAGAGTGTCAACACTGAGTTGTCTTCCAAGACTATCTGATTCGATGCTATCTTTCTGAGTTTCTTCATACTGTTTACTATGGAAACGAATCAACTGAATATTATTGAAGAATAACAGGCGAGTAGTTGACGTACGTTCGCTGCCACCTCCAAAATAGAAATAGCCACGCAATCCCTTAACTATATGATTCTCGTATTCAGGGATACGCATCTGCGTTAAACCTCCTGAAGAAAAGTACATATTACGACTGATGGTTGTATCGTTATCGTAGGTTAAAGCAACATACAACACTGCAGACCGCACTCCATCCTGGCACATAAAATCTGAGATGAACTGGATCAGGAAGCTATCACCTGAATGAAAAGCAGAATCAACTTCCACCTCAAACATCCATCTGTTATATGGGGGAATGGGAGCCATTACATTGGTAGACCTTTCAACCCAGATATTTGCTGTGTCACCAGAGTTGCTTAATGAGGCGAACTTTCCTATTTCACCTTCTGTAGCACCCAATACCAATGCTTGTTCCTCCAGTCGTTCTGCCACACGCTCATATATCTCAGTGAATCTGTCGGCTCGCCTATAATAATAAACAAGCGAAGAGTCGAACTCAGCCTTTGTGACACCATGTTTTTGCATCACTGCCTCAATAAAGAGTGCCTGTTGATAGCTGCGGTTCCCGTATTCTTCATCAGCATGTTCTGCCATAGCCTTGGCCATGTGATAGTCAACAAGAATATCCTCCATCTCGTCTGGTTGGATATATTCACTGGGCGTTCCTGGTTTGCAGCCAACCAGCCACAATACAATTCCTACAACTATCAACAGTGACCTGTTCATTTCTTCATCAATGAGAGTTGCGACAGCTCCTTTCTGAAAAACAGCAGCAATGCTACCACACCAACGCTAATACTTGAATCTGCAAAGTTGAATACCGGACTGAAAAAGATGAACTCCTGTCCTCCATAGAACGGGAACCATTCAGGGTAAGTGGTCACAATCAGCGGGAAATAAAACATATCTACGACCCTTCCCATCAAGAATGACTCATAGCCATTGCCAAAGCCTACGAACTGGCTCACATGTCCTATCGCAGACGCGTCGAAACAGAGTCCATAGAACATACAATCAATAAGGTTGCCAGCAGCACCGGCAAGAATCATTGATAAGCATACGATATATCCCCACCTTACATTTGGTTTGCGTGCTTGTTGCCAGATGTAGTAGCCTAAGAAGCTGATAGCTACCACACGGAACAACGACAGCAACAGTTTTGAACCTATCTGCATACCATAGGCCATACCATTGTTCTCGATAAACGCAATATAAAACCAATCTGTGATGCGAATACTCTCATGCAGTTCCATGTGGGTTTTCACCCATATCTTGATAAACTGGTCAATAAGGAGTATGGCGATGATCAATATCACCGCCAAACGTCCTTTGGTAATTATTTCCTTTGCCCTACTCACTTCTGTTGTTTTTCCATTTGCTTTGACTCAACGCTCAACGTAGCGTGAGGTACAGCACGCAGACGCTCAGCAGGAATCAGTTTTCCCGTAATGCGGTCAATGCCGTATGTCTTGTTCTCAATACGCACCAGCGCAGCCTTCAGTCCCTGAATGAACTTCTGCTGACGAGCAGCAAACTGTATGAGGTCTTCCTTCGACTGCGTAGCACTTCCTTCCTCCAATGCTTTGTAGGTAGGTGATGTATCGTCTACGTCGTTAGAGTCCTGATTGGTCAGCGATGCCATCATCAGGTCGTAGTCGCGTTTGGCCAAGGCCAGCTTCTCATTGATTATCTGACGGAACTCCTCGAGTTCCTCGTCAGTGTAGCGTGTTTTCTCCGCCATAAGTTTTAAGATTTTGTTATAGTAATGTTTAATTTAAATTCATCAAATTCCACTGTTTGTCCGTAGTTGGCTTCGAGCTTGATCTCATCAGCCAGTACCTGACGAGCGATATAGTCGCCAAAGGCCTTCACTGCATTCGTAGAAGCCTCGTTGGGCTCAATCTGCAAACGGATGCGGTCGGTGATTTCCAGCCCGCTCTTCTTACGGATATTCTGGATGCGGTTCACCAGCTCGCGGGCCATACCCTCGTTACGAAGCTCATCAGTCAGTGTGATGTCGAGTGCTACGGTCAGGTTGCCCTCATTCCCCATCAGCCAGCCAGGGATATCCTCACTGATAATATCTACGTCGACAGCCTCAACCGTGAGATCCTGTCCTTCCACATTGATCACGATGGAACCTTCCTTCTCCAACTGGGCAATCTGTTCCTGAGTGAGTGCATCCATCTGAGCGGCAACGCCCTTCATCAGTTTGCCAAACTTCTTACCCATCGTACGGAAGTTACACTTCACCTTCTTCACCAGGATGCCCTGACCCTCAACGAATTTCAGTTCCTTGACATTGATTTCCTGCAGGAAAATCTGCTTCACGCTCTCAATGTCCTTGCACTGCTGCTTATCCACAGGTGGAATCATGATGGTCTGCAGGGGCTGCTTCACCTTAATGCCCTCCTTCTTACGCAATGAGAGAGCTATGGTTGTGATACGCTGGGCAATCTCCATACGCTGCTCCAAGTCGGCATTCACCAGTGCCATATCAGCAACGGGGAACTTCTCCAGATGTACGCTATCCAGCTCACCACCCATATCCGTATAGATACGGTCAGCGAAGAACGGAGCGAAAGGAGCCAACAGCTTTGATACTGTCATCAAGCACTCATACAGCGTCTGATAGGCAGCCAGCTTATCCTCGTCCATCTCCTTACCCCAGAAGCGCTTCTTGTTCAGACGCACATACCAGTTAGAGAGGTCTTCGTCTACGAACTTATCTATCAGTCGTCCGGCGCGTGTAGGATCATAGCCGTTCATCTCTTCCTCTACGCCTTTCACCAGTGAGTTCAGGCAAGAGAGAATCCAACGGTCGAACTCAGGACGCTTCTCCACAGGAATCTGCGGAGCCTTAGGATCGAAGTCATCCACGTTGGCATACATCGCAAAGAGCGAGTAAGTATTATATAAGGTACCGAAGAACTTACGGCTTACCTCAGCCACGCCCTCTGGGTCGAACTTCAGGTTATCCCAAGGCTCTGAGTTGGTCATCATGTAGAAACGTACTGCATCAGAACCGAATTTATCAATCATCTCAAAGGGGTTCACCACGTTACCCACGTGCTTTGACATCTTGTTGCCCTTAGCATCAAGCACCAGACCTGTAGATATCACGTTCTTGAAAGCTACAGAATCAAAAATCATCGTTGCGATTGCGTGCAATGTGAAGAACCAACCACGGGTCTGATCTACACCCTCGTTGATGAAGTCGGCAGGGAAAGCCTTATTTTCATCGATGAGCTCACGGTTCTCGAACGGATAGTGAATCTGTGCGTAAGGCATAGAACCTGAGTCGAACCATACGTCAATCAGGTCGCTCTCACGTTTCATTGGCTTACCCGATTCAGAAACCAGCATGATATAATCCACATAAGGACGGTGCAGATCAATCTTGTCGTAGTTCTCCTTCGACATATCGCCAGGCACAAAGCCCTTCTCCTTCAACGGGTTGCTTGCCATTACGCCAGCAGCCACAGCCTTCTCTATCTCGTTGTAGAGTTCCTCTACGCTTTCGATGCACTTCTCCTCGCCATCCTCGCTACGCCAGATAGGCAACGGTGTGCCCCAGAAGCGTGAACGGCTTAGGTTCCAGTCGTTCAGATTCTCCAGCCAGTTACCGAAACGGCCACTACCTGTTGACTCAGGATGCCAACCAATAGTTGTATTCAACTGGCTCATACGCTCTTTGCAAGCAGAGCTCTTGATGAACCAAGAGTCGAGGGGATAGTAGAGTACGGGCTTGTCCGTACGCCAGCAGTGGGGGTAGTTGTGTACATGCTTCTCAATCTTGAACGCCTTTCCGTCGGCCTTCAGGTCCATACAGATTGAGATATCCAGTGTCTCGTCCTTGTCGGTGAGGTTCTCATCGTAGGCGTTCTTCACGTAGCGACCGGCATACTTGCCCCACTTCTCCACGTCAACATACTTGCTTACAAAGTCTGTATCAAGGTCTTCAATCACGAAGTACTTACCCTGCAGGTCAACCACAGGACGCTCTGCACCCTTCTTATCAATCAATACAATAGGACAGATGCCAGCTTTCTTTGCCACAAAAGCATCGTCAGCACCGAAGTTAGGAGCGATATGTACGATACCGGCACCATCCTCAGTGGTTACATAGTCGCCGGGAATCACCTTAAAGGCGTCGCCCATAGGCTTAATCATTGGCAACAACTGCTCATACTCCATACCTACAAGATCGGTACCCTTATAGCGACCCACCACACGATAAGGCAGGAACTTTTCTCCCTTCTTATATTCAGGCATTTCCCCTCCGTCGGTAATCTCGGCAGCGGTATCGAAGTAAGCTGCCACACGGGCATCAGCCATCACTACGGTGATCTTCTCTGCCGTATAGGGATTATAGGTCTCCAGAGCCACATAGTCAATCTTCGGACCTACGCAGAGTGCCGAGTTGGCGGCCAGAGTCCAAGGCGTGGTAGTCCAAGCCATGAAGTAAGGGGTTCCCCACTGTGCCATCTCGGGCTTGGGGTTCTTCATCTTAAACAGTGCTGTGCAGGTGGTATCCTTCACGTCGCGATAACAACCGGGCTGGTTCAACTCATGTGAAGAAAGACCCGTACCGGCAGCTGGGCTGTACGGCTGAATGGTATAGCCTTTATAGAGCAGACCCTTGTTATAGAACTGCTTCAGCAGATACCACAGCGTCTCAATATACTTATTATCGTATGTGATATAGGGATTGTCGAGGTCTACAAAATAGCCCATCTTCTCCGTCAGCTCACGCCACTCAGCGGTGAACATCATCACGTTCTCACGGCACTTCTTGTTGTAATCCTCAGTAGAGATATACTTCTCGCTCTCCTTATTGTCAATATCGGCCTTGGTGATTCCCAGTTCCTTCTCCACACCCAGCTCTACGGGCAGACCGTGGGTATCCCAACCAGCTTTACGCTTCACCTGGAAGCCCTGCATAGTCTTATAGCGGTTAAAGGTATCCTTAATGCTTCGAGCCAGCACGTGGTGGATACCGGGGTGACCGTTTGCTGAGGGGGGCCCCTCAAAGAATACGAACTGCGGACAGCCCTCGCGCTCGTCTATGCTACGATGAAAGATATCCTCTTTCATCCACTTTTCCAAAATGTCGTTGTTAACCTTCGTCAGGTTCAAGCCGTTGTATTCGGCGAATCTCTTTGCCATATCTTATAAGTACTTATTTTATTTTTGACGTGCAAAGGTACGAAAAACATTTGACATAGCAAAAAAACTAAACTTATAATGTATAAAAAAATACTTATTGGACATTTTTGTATGTTTTTGAACTAAATTCTAAGGTATTATTGAGTTTTTTTATTTACCTTTGCAAGCAATTTCAAATAACCTGATAAGAACTTAAAAACAATGGAAAGAACTTGGAGATGGTTTGGCAAGAAGGATAAGATCACTCTTGCACAACTGAGACAAATCGGTGTTGAAGGTATTGTAACAGCCTTGCACGACGTACCTCTTGGCGAGGTTTGGACCCGTGAGAAGATTCGCGACCTGCGTGAATACATCGAGAGCTACGGCATGCGCTGGAGCGTGGTAGAATCACTGCCTGTGGTCGAGACAATCAAATATGGCGGTCCTGACCGCGATCATCAGATTGAAGTTTACAAGGAGAGCCTCCGCAACCTCTCGGCCGAGGGCATCCACTGCATCTGCTACAACTTCATGCCTGTACTCGACTGGGCCCGCACAGACCTGTTCCACAACAATCCAAACGGTGCCACCAACCTTTATTTCAACTATGCCGAGTTTGCTTACTTCGACATCTATATCCTGAAACGTCCTGGTGCCCGCGAGGAATGGGAGAAGTTCCAGTTCCCCGAGGGTTGGGGCAAGGGGCGCAGCGTAATCGACGAGTGCGACGAGCTGGCTAAGACAATGACTCCCGAGAAGGATCACAAGCTGGTTGAGAATATCGTTATCAAGACCCAGGGTTTTGTCAGTGGTAACTTCAGTGAGAACGACGAGGCTCCTGTACAGAAGTTCCGTGAGTTCCTCGACCTATACAAGGGTATCGACAAGGCACAGCTCCGCGCCAACATGAAGTATTTCCTTGAGGCTATCATGCCCGTCTGTGAGGAGTGCAACATGAATATGTGCGTTCACCCCGACGATCCCCCTATCGAGATCCTTGGTTTGCCCCGCATCGTACGTACCGAGGAGGATATCCAGTGGTTCCTCGATGCCGTACCCAACAAGCACAACGGTCTGACGTTCTGCGCAGGTTCACTCTCTGCCGGAGCCTACAACAACGTCGTTGAGTTAGCTAAGAAGTTCGCTTCACGCACTCATTTCGTTCACCTGCGTTCTTGCCACATCTTCCCCAACGGTGACTTCACAGAGGCAAGCCATCTGGGCGGACGTGCCGACCTCATCGAGCTGTGCCGTATCTTCGAAAAGGAGAACCCACAGCTGCCTATGCGTGTAGATCACGGTATGACCTTCACCGACGTTCCTGGCGGCGTGATGGATGAGTCCAACCACGGTCACAATGCTGGCTACACCCTTCTGGGCCGTATGTTCGCACTCGGTCAGGTGCAGGGCATCCTTGCTACCGTTGACCGCGAACTTGGAATAGAATACAAACAACCCGGATTCTTTGATTAAAATGCCACATTTGCCACATTTTGACACATAAAACAAAAACTTTTCGCGTACGTCTGCGCGCACACGCAGACGTACGCGTGAGGTTTTTAAAAAAAATGTGGCAAATGTGGCAAATGTGGCAACTCATAAATAGGCCACTTACGATGCAAAAGTAAGCCACTTTTGAAAATAAGTAAGCCACTTTTGAAAATAAGTAAGCCACTTTTAAAAAAAAGTAAGCCACTTTTGATAATAAAACGATATGAAACTGAACGACATTTTAACAGGCAACTTTAATGCTGCTGAGTGGGAGCAGAAAGGTTATGAGCTCCCAAAGTTTGACATCAAAGCGCTTCGTGAAAAGACAGCAAAAGAGCCTACATGGGTACACTTCGGAGGCGGTAACATCTTCCGTGCCTTCCCCGCTGCCATCCTGAACGATGCACTGAACACAGGTAAGTATGACCGTGGTGTGATTGTAGCCGAGACCTTCGACTTCGAGGTCATCGACAAGGCTTACGCACCCTACAACAACCTGTCGCTTTGCGTAAATCTTTGCTCTGACGGCTCTATCGAGAAGAAAGTAATCGCATCTGTAACAGAAGCTTTAAAGGCTGACCCACAATTCGCTGACTGGCAGCGCCTTGTTGAGATATTCAAGAATCCTACATTGCAGATGATTTCCTTCACCATTACCGAGAAGGGATACACCTATAACGAGGCCGACCTGGCCCGCGGACTCAAGCCCCAGTTTGCTATGGGTAAGGTCTGCGCCCTGCTGTTGGAACGCTTCAACGCAGGTCAGCTGCCTCTCACCGTGCAGTCAATGGACAACTGCTCTCACAACGGCGACAAGGTGAAGGCAGGCGTCTTTGCATACGCTGAGCGCTGGGTGAACGACGGACTGGTGCCCGCTGCCTTCCTTGACTACCTGAAGGATGAGAAGAAGGTGACCTTCCCCTGGTCAATGATAGATAAGATTACGCCTCGCCCTCACGAGAAGGTGAAGGAGCTGCTGGCTAAAGACGGCTTCGAGGACAACGATTATATTGAGACCGAGAAGCACACCTTTACCGCTCCTTTCGTAAACGCTGAAGAGGTGCAGTACCTGGTTATCGAGGACAACTATACCAACGGTCGTCCCCCACTCGACCTGGGCGGCGCGCTCTACACTACACGTGAGACCGTGGATAAGGTGGAAACGATGAAAGTGACCACCTGTCTGAACCCCCTGCACACCGCTATGAGTATCTATGGTTGCATGTTGGACTACACGCTTATCTCTGCCGAGATGGCCGATGAAGACCTGCGCGCCTTTATCCAGAAGATTGGTTATATGGAGGCTATGCCCGTAGTCGTTGACCCAGGCGTGCTGAACCCCTACGAGTTCATCGGTGCCGTTATCAACCGCCGTCTGCCAAACCCCTTCATGCCTGATGCTCCCCAGCGTATCGCGATGGACACATCACAGAAGCTTCCTATCCGCTTTGGTGAGACGCTGAAGAAATACTGTGCCCGCGGCCTTGACAAGAGCAACCTCGTGCTGATTCCCCTGACACTGGCTGGCTACGCCCGCTATCTGAAAGGACTGAAGGACGACCTGACTGCCTTCGAGCCCTCACCCGATCCTATGTTGGCTGAGTTGCAGGCTATCGTAGCCCCATTGGAGATTGGCAAGCCCGAACAGGACTGGAGCTGTCTGAAGACGCTCTACAGCCGCAAGGATGTCTTTGGACTAGACCTCTACGAGGCAGGACTGGGCGAGCAGATTGAAGGAATGGTGAAGGAGCTCTACGCAGGCAAGGGTGCCGTCAGAGCAACACTGCACAAGTACGTAGCAGCAAGATAAGCTGAAAGTCCACTACATGTTATAGACATGCACGCTGGCGCCTTGGGCTGAAGGCAGGAATTTGATGCCCCACCAGCACATCTGCAACAGCGCGAACGATATGACCAATACCCACAGAGCGAGCTTCGGCTTGTGAGTGGGTATTTGTCTGTAATGCACATATACCAGATAGGCAAACCAGGTGATAGCCGCCCATGTCTCCTTGGGGTCCCACTCCCAATAATGTCCCCAAGCCTCTTTGGCCCAGAGTGCTCCAAAGAGCATACCAATAGTGATTAGGGCAACACCGATGTAGACGACATTGGCTAATTGAGAATTGAGAATTGAGAATTGAGAATGCCTCTTCAAAATCTTGAACAAAGCGATGATAGCGGCGGCTGCCATCAGGGTATAGGCCAGCATATAGACGATGATATGGGGTCTGAACCACGGGCTCTGCAAGGCAGGCACCAAGGTGTCGGAATGCAGGATAGGCATAAAATGATGGACGCAGAAGAAGCAGGTTGCTACTAAGGCGAACAACAGGAGTGCTGCTTTCGGATGCTTACGTGTTTGTCGAACGCTTCCCCTCCAGGGTATTGCGCGCAGAATCATCAGCACGGCACCACCCAACATCATGTAGAAGCCAGTATAGACCAGTGGCAGCCAAGGGTCACTTACCAACTCCAATATTGACATCTCGCTCTTGGTGCCCATCTGCGTGTCGTAGCTGTATTGATATATTTTCCATCCGTCCATCTCTGCGGGCTTGTTGACGTCGATGGTAACAGCGATGGGAGCTTTGTCGTGAGGCGTAATGATGATGTCTGATGCATAGCGTTTGGGCTTCCCGTCGTCATAGGTCTCCATGATAAAGTCCTTCAACTCAATGGTGAAGGGCATCTGTACTACCATGCTCTGCTGGTCTATCGCACGAGACTCTGGCACACCTTTCACCGTCACCATCTTCAGTCGCTGCATATCGGCATTGCCCAGTGTGGCAGCGGTCATTGCCAGAAACAATCCCAAATGAGAGAGAAGTGAAAAGTGAAAATTGAAAAGTGAAAAATGAGCTGTCGCCCACGTCTTCAGCTGTCGAAGGACTGTCAGTCCGAGAATCACGGCGATATAGACGTAAATCAGCACAAATGGCCAGAAATTCAGCATATAGTTGATCCATAAACTCCCCTCGCCCATTGGAGAGGGACCTGGGGTGAAGCTCTTCTGACGCGTCAGTCCCATGATAACAGTCAGCACCACGGCATAGACCAAGGCAGGTACCGCTGCCTTATTGGTGCCGAGGAACTGAAAGGAGCAGACCTTCTTTCTTAGCTGGTGGGAGAGTGCTATCAGCAAAAGGAAAAGAGACAGTACCATCCCATTGACAGGCCAGCGGAAAGCATTCCACACCACAGGGCCGATGCTCAGTTGGAGCACCAGTCCTGCTAATATCAGTCCCCCTCCTATCAGAAAACCTTCTTTCATTCCATAGGGTTTATTCCACATCCTGCTTTCCATTCTTGGCTGCAAAAGTACGAAAAATTCTTGAACGACAGAGTATGACCAGCATAGAAATCACCAGAAAGATGCCTGTAATATCATAAAAAGACGGTTGAGAGGCCAGTTCGGTACCCCCAAACTGACACTGATACTCCAGCATTCGGTCGATATAAGCATCCACATTCTCCCATCTGCCAGCCTCTATCTCCTTCTGGAGTCGGGGGAATACCTCGCGGATGTATTTCTGATGTTCTGCGCCCAGCGATGCCGGCAGTTCATCAGCAGGGGCATACCAGACGATGGTGCCGTTGGCCTCATGATGAGGGAAGAGCCGCAGCGACTGCCAGTTATCATCGCGCATGAGGAACTCCACGAATAGTTGCTCACTGGTAAGGCTGTCGCTAGGCTCCACCACCCGTCTGGCATGGGTACTCAGAGGCATGATGCTCTCTCCATCGTTGATCAGAAGTTGACAGAAATGGGAGGCTTGTTCATTATTCATTGTTCGTAATTCGTAATTATTTTTAGATGCTCTCAATGAATTTCACGATGGCATGACGGTCTTCCTTCGGCAGGTTATAGAACTTTTCTGTTGCACGATAGCCCTGCGACTGCTTAGAGTAACCGTGCCACATAATAGCCTCAATGACTGTACGAGCCCTACAGTCGTGCAGGCGATCGTCAGCACCTGTTAGACGACGGCTCAGGCCGCGGCCCCACAATGGTGTGGTGCGACACCACCCCGTACGGATGTCGTTCTCCATAAACAGCCGATGCTGCACCATATCGGTATAAGGCCAGATGGTCTGGTTGGGGAATTTCGGCAGCAGCTTGGTGTAGTCGCCATCCTTCACCAGCCCATTGGCATCGGCATAAGCCTTTGTCGAAGCATCAACCCACATATTGTCGGCACCCGTCTTCCACGAAGGACGATGGCACTGGGCACAGCCAATCTCAGAGAAGAGTTGTTTGCCACGCTGCACCTCAGAACTATTCAGATTGCGTGCAGCAGGCACAGCCAAACCGCGATGCCATACCATGAACTGATAGTACTGCTTGTCGCTCATCTCGTCCTTGCCGTTATAAGGCGCACCCTGATACAGGTACTTGTCGAAGGTCTCCTTCTTACCTATATTATTACACGAAAGAATCTCGTTGACACGAGCCTTGATACCCTCGTCCGTACCATCGGCATAGTAAGGATACAGCGAACTCAAGGGCGACGAGCCGTGCAACTTGATGTAGCTAATCACCTCGGGGTCTTCACTCTGAGCCTTAGCCCAAGCTGGAGTGGTGTAGAGCCAGTGACGATCGGAGCGTGTTACGTTGGTAATGTTCCAAATGGCGTTGGCACCTGCACCGTCTTGCAGCGTACCACGCGTCATCGCATAGGTGAAACGCTTCAGTGGACCGTGTGAACCATGAAAAGAACCCGTATTGTTGTAGCCTGCACTATAGTAGGCTGAAGACTTAAAGGTACCTGCCTCCTTGTCCCACATATTGGGGTTCATATCCACGAAACGTGCCTCCGATGCCCATTGTTTCTCGATCTCCTCGTCATCGATGGCGTCCAGCAGACCGGTGCCGTAGATACCGATAGTCGATTCCAGACGTACCTCGTAGTCTGATGGCAGAGGATTGGTATTGAAGGCTGTCTGTGGGATGGTCACCTCAGGATAGATGAGCGCATACTGCTCACCATCAGGGAAGGTCATGGGCAGTCCGCTGGGCATCTCGCTGACGTTCTTCCACTGAATCTGAATCTGATTCTCGTCGATAGGTGCCTTGAAGGGTGTCATCGCCTGCGTCTGAGGCATACCCGTCACCTCGCTGATATAACCGGATGACTCGGTGGTATAGCGCACGCCATCAACAGTAAAAGCCTCTTGCGGATGATAGATCACCAACAGATATCCATTGCCCACGGTGTTGGCACGATACTCCGTCTGACGCTTGCCGTGTCCATAGCTGGGGTGACAGGCAATACAACTGCTGCGCACCCAAGCCGGACCGAGGCCCTTACGGGGTGCCTGGTCGATGGTGTAGAGATGTTCGAAAAAGTCTTCACCCACGTTGAAGTCCTCATCCATGCCACTGATGCTGGCCAGAGCAGGGGCAGGAGCTGAGTAGCTCGCTTTTTCTGTGGTTCCCAACTCACCGCCAGGTAACCATTCCTCGGCGGTGAAATTACCTGTGGCCTTACCAAACACCTCATCGGCGGATGTCAGGTTTCCCAGGTTTTCGACAGTTGTGCTGTCTTCTTCGGAACATGCTGACAGCACAGAGGCCGTCAGCATGATGAACAAGGTTAATTTTGATATTTTATTCATAAGAGACATATTTTATTCTTCCGTAGTTGATTCCCAGTTGGTGGGGTCGTCGAAGTTCTTGTTCCAGATCACGCTGCAATACTTCACGAAGGGCGACGGCATTCCACCAATCTTATTGATGGCGCTGTTGAAGGCATCCTCTACAGAGGCGTTCATCGCTGTCTGCCCCACAGCAGCAAAGAAACTGTGGAAACTACCCTGAGTAGCATTGCCATCAAGCGAACCCAGCCACACATTACGGATACTACGGATGTTGTCCTGAAAGTCAGTAATGGAGTTGTAACTATAGGGCGACTCCACGTAGGCGACATCACCATTGGTGAAGGGATTGGCTATCTTTGCAGTACCCACCTCATTACAGATGGCCACGCACGAGCCCTCGTCGTCACTCAGCACTTGGGCGATAGCATCCTTCAGCGAGGGGAAGGTACTCTTCGAACCTGTGATACCAGCCTTGGTGAGGTTCTCGCCATAGCTAAGACCATTCTCTGTCTGATAGCTCAGACCAGCAGCCTTGACCACAGCCACACGACTGGCGTTTTTCTCGCCTTCCCAAGCCACCTGCAACTGGAAGCAGCGTTCCTTCAGCAGTTTGCATACCTGTTGGGCGTATTTCAACTCGTCGGCACCACTCACGCTCTCGAAGTTCTTGTAAGTATCATTGCCTTGCAACTCGCTCACCTTGCGGTTCTGACCGTTGCGAAAGAGAATGAACTCCAAGGCATGGAAACCCAGGATGGTTGACTCGTCCTCAATCTCGGCCGTCATGCCACCCTTGAAATAGTCAAGCAACTCAGCACGGTCCAGAGGCCATGAGTCGATGGTGGGGTCGATGCTGAAATCAGATGCTGCACCTCCGAGGAAGGCCTCTGAGCGCTCCCAGTGCTGACGGGCAGCCTTGAAGTCGGCACAAGCCTTGTCAATCTGTGCCTGCGTGATGGTGCTTACGGTGAGTCCGTTGAGCGTCTTCTCCAAATCCTCCACATCATCAGCCAAATCGGTATAGGTAGGTACGATGACGTTGTTCACCAGATTGGCAAGCACTTGACGCAGAGCAGTTTCTTGTTCCTCAGTAAGTTGTGCTTTGGCAATTGTCTCATTGGCATTACCCAATGCTGTCACCGTCTGGTCGCAGGCATCGACAGCCTCGATGCCATAGGTACGGTCTTTGTACGAGTCTTCTGACTGACTGTTGTCGTTGTCGTCACTACTACATGATGTAAATGTCATTGCGCCCATCATCAGCGCCATTGCTAGAATAAATTTCGTTTTCATTTGCTTGATTTTTACATTTTATCATTATTACATTCTTACATTTTACAGAAAGAAACCCTCATATGCCACGCTGATGTTCACCGCAGGCTCGTCGTTGTAGGCACTCTTAAGGAAGCGCTTCGAGAATTCTGCCTTGACCACAACCTCGGGCAAGGGGAAGTAGTTCACACCTACGGCCATACGCTTTACCGCCGTATAATTGTAGTTGATACCTTTGCTGGACGAGGCATAGGGGTCATATTGTTCGTAGCGTCCAAAAAGATAGAAAGCCCCCCTCTGGCTCCCCCTGTAGGGGGAGGAAGGATACAGAAATGACATGATATCGTAACCGGCTTCGATACCTACTGCGTATGCATTCTTGCTGACGAAAGCCGAGTGATGATAGGGTGACTTCTTGTTCACGCGGTTATAGAGGTATTTCAACTGCTCGGCATCGCCCAGATAGCCGTAGTCGGCCTGACCACGCACTATCCAGTTGTGACCGCGATAGGTGAAATCAACAGCACCTAAGGCCACCGTACCCTTATAGGTGTCATCCACGCCAGCGGCATTGCGCGGATAACTATTGCCGATGGATTGACAATAATAGCCCGACACACCAATGCGAAGGCCACGAATGCTATAGTTGTCGAGGCGCAGGGCTACACCATAGTTATTGGCCACATCGTATTCCAGGGGCGACTTCGAGCCATTCTTAATCCAGTTGGTATTGGTGAAACCATCGGCATTGAGACCTGCTAGGAGCTGCGCTTCATAGCGGAAGTCCTTGTAGCGACCGAAGAACGAGGCACCCGTCTGATGCCATGTGGAGGGCATGATGGTATTTTCGCCCTCAGGACGATAGACGGTAAAGAAATTGGTGGGTTCATGGTGGGCGTTATTCAGTCCCACAGGTACCACAATATGACCGAAGCGTAAGTTGGCTGCACGAGAAAAAGTCTTCTGAATCCAGAACTGTTCCAGCTCTACCTCGCCGCCTTTTTCCACTTCCTGCTCCCATTCGCCGCCTTCCTCGTCTTCTTTCTCATAGGCCAGTCCGTTGCCACCGTGCTCGAATTCAATCTCCGTGCCGAAGGTCCAACCCTTGCCGAAGTCGTAACCCAGATAAATCACAACATGCGGCAAATCGAACTTGCCGTGCGAGGGATCATTTTTGTGCTCCTCAGGTTGCGAATAGCGACTCACATGGTCACTGAAATAATTGCGGCTATAGGTCACCTCACCATAGCCACCCACACTCAGTCGGCTGTCGCCTTTGTGGTTCAGCACACTGTCGCCAGCACTTGTCTGGGCCTGCATACCAAGAGGAAGTAGAGCTAGCAGACAAAGAGACTTAAGGTCTTTCATCCATTTAATTACCTTTAATAATAACAAATAGTTTCTCATTTTCATTTATTATCTAAAATCTTCGCAATTTTTTTGCAAAGGTATGGCGATTCTATGGCAAAGCCAATACCTAAAAATGATGAAACAGCTCTTTTCACCCCTTCTCTTGCTCCTTACCCCTTCAAAAATACCTACTTGTGATTATTGCACAGGTCAGAAAAACTGTCTACCTTTGCACCCAGTAATCAAAAGTCGGTATGAAGAATCAGAAAATGTATGAGGCGGATGACAAGATGATCTCGCTCATCCGCGATAATTACGACTTGCTACAGTCGCTAGGCAGTTTCGGCATCAGCCTGGGCTTCGGTGACAAAACAGTAAAAGAGACTTGTGAGGATAACAACGTAGACACCTATACTTTCTTGGCCGTCGTCAATTACACGATTAATGGCTCTGGCGAATTTGAAAATGATGAAAAGATCAGTGTACCCACGCTTCTTCACTACCTAGAGGCTTGTCATGCCTATTTCCTCGATTTCCAACTGCCTTATATCCGTAGGGAATTGGCAGAATCACTCAATGAGAACGATTCGCTGGCGCGTCTTATCCTTCGTTTCTATGATGAATATGCCCACGAGATTCGTCGGCACATGAAATACGAACAGAAAACGCTCTTCCCATACGTGGAGTCACTATTGTCTGGGAATACCACAAATGATTATAACGTAGACACGTTTTCGAAGCATCATGGGGCAACAGACAAGAAACTGCGTGAATTAAAACTGTTGATTATCAAGTATCTGCCACAAGACGGTCTACACAACAACTTGTTGACCGCTACACTTCACGACATCTACGAGAACGAAGTATGGTTACGCCAGCATGCAATGGTCGAGGACTACATCTTCGTGCCTGCCATCCGACGCTTGGAACAAATGATCAAGCAGAGCGATATTACCAAGAATATATCGGATATGGTGTTTAAGAGTGGTGCCCAGAACTCTGAACAACTCTCTGACCGCGAGCGCGATGTTATCGTAGCACTGGTGCAGGGCATGGCCAACAAAGAGATTGCCGACCACCTCTGCATCTCCACCAATACCGTTATCACCCATCGCCGCAACATTGCCCGCAAACTGCAGATACACAGTCCGGCTGGCCTCACCATCTATGCCATCGTCAACGGACTGGTGGATATCTCGTCTGTAAAGATTTAATAAGACAATTCAAGTGTAAATAATTCTGCCGAAAGTTTTGCACTTTCGGCTTTTTTGTTTATCTTTGCCGCGAATTATAAATGAAAGGATTATGAGCCAGCAAGCGATGACACAGTTAATAGCCGAATATTTCAAGACGCAACCCGTCCTGAAAGCATGGCTCTTTGGCTCCTACGCCCGTGGGGAAGAGCGTGAAGACAGCGACGTAGACATTCTGATAGTCTTAGATCACTCGCAGCCTGTGGGATTAAAGTTTTTCGGTATGTATGAGGATCTAAAGGAACTGCTGGGTCGCGATGTTGATCTGGTAGTTGACCGCACGTTAGCCTCTTTTGCCAGAGAAAGTGTTGACCATGATAAAATTTTGATCTATGAGAGAGCCGCTTAAAGACCGTGAACGGCTGGAGCACATGCTTTCAGCCATAGACCGTATACTCCGTTACACAAAGGGAAAGACATTCCAAGACCTTGTGGATGACGACATGATGTATTATGCCGTTGTAAAAAACATTGAGATTATCGGAGAGGCAGCAAATATGTTGACAGGTGACTTTCAGACATCTCATCAGGAAACTCCTTGGAAGATGGTGAAGGGTATGCGCAACTACATAGTTCACGAATATTTCCAGATAGACAGTGCTGTGGTCTGGGATGTTGTGTCGAACGAGCTCACCACCCTTCGTAGCCAGATTGAAAGATACATCTCAGAAACCGACTGGAAACAGTGGGAACAAAAATAAATAATGCATAACCCTAAAAACAGAAATGCCTATGGGCTGAGAGATAAAACGATGATGTGTCACTTAAACAAGATAAAACGATGACTTAGAAGAATGAAAACAGTAGCGAAGCGTATTTTGGGATAGCATTAGGCCAAGCCGATGCCCCCGCAGAGAAACTAATTATCTAATTTATAACTCGCGGCGTTTCTGCTCTAAGACTTTTTGATATAACTTGGACTTCAAGTCCTTGTTCTCGCTTATCGAAACCGCCAAAACTTCGACCAAGAGAACAAGCGATGAAGGGTTCACGTCTTTTGGGCGTGAATTGTTCGTGCTTTTCTTTGGTAATGGCTACTTGGCGGTGCCTGATAAGCGGAAAAGCTACAGAGCAGTTCCGTCCATTTTTTATTTTTACAACTTTATGAAATGTTTATTAGTCAATTTCTTAACTATCATGCTATTAACCATATCATTAAGCACAAGAGCCGCCCAACCTTATGATTGTTTTGTCGGTGGACTTGGCTACAAAATATCTGGAGATGTTGCTTATGTAACTTATTATTCAAAGGAAACTACAGGTTACAACAAAGGAGGGAAATATTATGGCAACTATGAAGTTCCATCATCTATTACGTGGAACTCAAAAACATATAAAGTTACGGGTATTGGAGATCACGCTTTTGAGAACTGCCTAGACATGGGAACAGTCACGCTGCCTGAGGGAATTTTGTGGATAGGAGAATACGCTTTCTATAATTGTAGTTTAAAGGGCATTAACATCCCACTTTCCGTTAAACGAATCGCAAAATATGCCTTTTGGTCTTCTGGTATTGATGATATTGAGCTTCCAGATAATATTACCACGATTGAATACTTTGCATTTGTAGCTAATCAACCAGGACTGATTTCTGACCATTCAACGAAAATCAGAGTCAATCGTGGAACATCAACACAGCTATCTCTTTGGCAGATCAACATAAGTCCTTATGACAAGAAAAGCAATCAGCTTTTAGAACGTCCGTTCTTGAGTTATATCAGCACACAAACTACAATAGTTGTTCGTATAAATAACATGAGTGAAGACTTCCTTTTCTATAATACGACAGGGCCGGTCTTATTGAAAGAAAACAGAATAAGTTTTGAAAACCTGTTTCCTAATGAAAAAGTGAATGTTGTTGTTATTGCGGTAAAAAAGGATGAGGCAAACAACCCGGAATTTTGGTATGAAATGCAAATAGAGACCAAGTCAAAAGATTTGGAGATGAGATTCAATGAAATAACGTCGAATGCAACTTCCATCATGGCACAAGCGTCCTACAAGGAAGGGAATGCAAATGTTATAAGAGAGAGAATAAAAATTGGAAATGATGTTGCGGAAAAGAATAGCATAACAAAATCAGGACTGGATCCAAAAACAAAATATACTTTGTATTATTGTGTAGACGTGAAAGGAGGTAAAGATAATGTTATACGTACTTTTAACATTTCAAAAGATACAAATACTTCAGATCTCTCGCTTACCACCCTACAGCCAAAGGTTATATCTCCAGGCAACGTGATTGTGGCAGCTGAGTCTAACCTTGACGATGAGGAAACAAACGTGGGCTTCGAATGGCGTCGCACAGACTGGAGCGATGACTTCGCATCGAACACTGGTGGAGCCTATCTCTATGAGGGCACGATGGAGGGATATATCCGTAACTTGAACACAGAGAAACTGTGGAAGTTCAGACCCTACTATACTTCGAACAGCGGCAAGACATATTACGGCGACTGGGTGGGACTGGATCCTACCAATACTAGCTACTTTGAACCTACGGTGCATACATACGCAAAGGTTAGTGTTCAGGGGAACAGCGCAGAGGTGAAAGGCTATGCCATGCGTGGCTCTGACAACGTGACCTCACAAGGTTTCATGTACTGGAAGACCTCAAACGGCGCACGTGCCGAGGCTGGAAGCAATGTGACCGTGCCAAAGGACGCTATGACAGTGGAGGCAAAGGGTAACATGATGACTGCCACACTCGAAGGTCTCGACTATGAATCGACCTACAGCTACGTGGCCTTCATGACCACATCGGAAGGCGAGACGTTCTACGGGGAGCTGCAATCGTTCCAGACAGGCGAGGACACCAGCGGCGTGGAGACTCTTGTGAACAAAGCAAACGACAGCAAAACAGCTATATATGATATAAGAGGCCGCCGTCTCGACGCTCCTCAGCGTGGTATCAACATCATCAGGATGAGCAATGGCGTGACGAAGAAGGTCTTTGTGAAATAGACTGGAGGTTCTATCAGAATAAATTCTGGCCAGAATTTGATGAATTTTGGCCAGAATTAAAAAAATAATGGCCAAAATTTATTTCACGATATTGAACTTGGCGAACTTCAAGAGCAACTGTTTGGTTCCCAAATTACGGAACTCGACAGTTGCTTTTTCGTTGTCGCCAGTGCCTTCGAGCTTCACAACAGTACCAACACCAAAGCGCTGATGCTCAATGACAACACCCTCGTGCAAACCTGACGTTGACGACGAAGGAGCCGATGAGACAGCAGGTGATGATGAGCGGACAGGCTTAAAGCGACCGCCACTGGCAATATCGAGCTGACGCTTGAAGCCAGGACTGAAAGGATCAACCTTTGGCTCAGGACGACACGGAGCTACCTGACGGGGCTTGGGATCAGCACGGAACTGCGTAGCCACAGGACGCGGGTTCTGCATCCACTCCGGTCCTTCCGACGCACGCTGCCAAGGCAAGCGCTGCGACGGTTCCTGTTGCCCAAGGGAACCTTCGACACGCAATAGCGTGGGATCTATATCACGGATGAAGCGTGAAGGGGTATCATATTCCATACGTCCATAGCGGAAGCGGTTCTGCGCACAGGTCAGAATACAATGACGCTCGGCACGGGTGATAGCTACATACAGTAGTCGGCGTTCCTCCTCGAGTTCACGCATGGAGTTGGTACACATAGGCGATGGGAAGATGTTTTCTTCTAAGCCCACAACAAAAACCGTGGGGAACTCCAATCCCTTTGCAGAGTGGATAGTCATCAGCGACACCTTCGGCTGGTCGGCATCGCCCTCACTATCGAGGTCAGTCAGCAGCGCCACCTCCTGTAGGAAGTCACTCAAGGCAATCTGGTCGCCCTGTCCTTCCTCACGACGACTCTCCACGAAGTCCTGCATACCACTGAGAAACTCTTCCAGGTTCTCCTGACGGGACAGATCCTCAGGGTTGCGACTGGAATAGATATCCGCAGAGATACCACTCTCCATGATGATTTCGTGGCCTAACTGGTAGGCATCCTCTGTTTCCTGGCGGGCACCCCACCCCTCTATCAACTGACGGAAGGCCTCTATCTTCTTGGCGGTGCCAGAAGCTATCTCCAAATGGAAGAGCGAAGGCTGTTGGATGACAGCCCACAAAGACACGCCGTAAGTAGAAGCGGTAGCCACAATCTTTCCTACGGTGGTATCACCGATGCCACGCGTGGGATAGTTGATGATACGTTTCAAAGCCTCCTCATCATTAGGATTTGCCACCACACGGAAATAGGCTATCACATCCTTGATCTCCTTACGCTGATAGAACGAGAGACCGCCATAGATACGGTATGGGATACCGTCCTTACGCATCTGTTCCTCAAACGAACGACTCTGGGCATTGGTGCGGTAAAGGATGGCAAAGTCACTGTATTCGCAACGCTCCTGGCGACGGATGCGCTGGATATCCTTACACACAATGATAGCCTCTTCCTTGTCGCTGTAAGCAGGTTTCAACTGCAGTTTCTCGCCCTTGTCATTCCTTGAGAAAACATCCTTTGGAATCTGTCGTTCGTTCTTACGAATCAGACTATTAGCAGCCTGTACAATGAGCTGTGTAGAACGGTAGTTCTGTTCCAGTTTGAATAGTTTTGCATTATTATATGAATCTCTAAAACCCAGTATGTTATCAATATTTGCTCCACGAAAACTATAGATACTCTGAGCATCATCACCAACCACGCAGACACGCTGTCGCTCACAGGTCAACTGGAGCACAATTTCCTGTTGGGCGAAGTTGGTATCCTGATACTCATCGACCAACACATACTGAAAGCGCTCCACATATTTCCGACGAATGTCCTCGTGGTTCTGAAAGAGCAGATAGGTCTGCACCAAGAGGTCGTCGAAGTCCATCGCATTAGCCTGACGACAACGCTCGGCATAGCGTACATAAACATCGGCCACCTTGGCTTTCTTCGAATCATAAAGTGAACAGTTTATGAAAGCATCGGGCAGGATTAGATGGTTTTTTGCCATCGATATCTGGTCGCTCACGGAAGAGGGCTTATAGACCTTATCGTCGAGTGCCATTTCCTTGATGATACTCTTCACTAACGAGCGGGAGTCACTCTGGTCGTAGATGGTAAAGTTTGAATCATAGCCTATCAATTTAGCTTCAGCCCTCAGGATGCGCGAAAAGACAGAGTGGAAAGTACCCATCTGCAGATACTGGGCCTGCTCCTGCCCTACCAGTCGGGCGATACGTTCCTTCATCTCACGAGCCGCCTTATTGGTAAAAGTCAAGGCTAAGATATTCCAAGGCTTCAGCCCTTTCTCCTGAAGAAGATAGGCTATCTTATAGGTCAGCACGCGCGTTTTTCCAGAACCGGCACCGGCAATCACCAGTGAGGCACCGTCGCAATATTCCACAGCACTACGCTGACTATCATTGAGTTGTGAGAGTAAATTATCCATATCGTTAAAATTCGCCTGCAAAGTTAATCATTATTTGTAAAATAAAAGCCACTTTTCTGCGTTATATTTTCAAGTATGGAAAAAACTCCTAACGAGAAGATTCAGATTTCTGTGGTGACACCCGTGTACAATGGCGAACGCTTTGTACAGGATGCATACGATTGTCTGTGTCGTCAGACCTGTACGTATTGGGAGTGGGTGGTAGTAGATGATGGGTCAACAGATGACACAGCCAAACGCCTGAAAGACCTTGTCCAAAAGGACCAGCGCATACGTTTCTTTCAACAGAAAAACAGCGGGTCGGCCAAGCAACCCAGAGACCATGCTGTTTATGAATCGAAGGGGGCATTCGTGCTGCCACTTGACATTGACGACCTGCTCTGTGACGACTATCTTGAGCTGATGATGAAACGTCAACAGGAAACAGATGCCGACATCATTTACCCTCAGATGATCTTTGTTGATTTGGATTCTGGAAAGACCACACGCACTTTGCCCGTAGAAGGTTTTGATACTACGAAGATATACAATGCTAGGGATTTGGTGAAAGAAACGGCTCCAGAATGGAACATTGGCTGCAACGGTGGACTGTATCGTCGTAGCGCCTGGATCAACATGAGTTACCCTGAGAAAAAAGAGCCCATTTGGATGAACTCTGACGAGGTCGATGAGCGTCTGTATTTGATTCACGCAGGGAAAGCGGCATTCTCACAGGCCCGCTACTACTATCAGAATCACGAAGCATCCATCACGGCTTACATCTCGCCAAAGGTGTTCCACACGCAGAAGACCTCCTTGCAACTGATTAGCATCATGGAACGGGAGTTCGGAAAGGACAGCGAAGAATATCGCAGGATGATGCGTCGCGCTTTCTGCGACTGGCGATGGAAGATGATGCTCTTTGTGAAGCATCACGATGAATTGGCTGATGCTGATGCTGAGATCCAAAAGAATCTGTCAGACTGTTTCCATCGAATTGACACCAGCGTACTGACATTTGCTGAACGCATCCAATTCTTATACCTAAAGAATTTTCCGCTGATTCTTGCGCTTTTCTGTTTGAAATATAAGCCTTCGTTGCTCAAGGAGAAACTGATGCAGCGAAGAAATCCTGAGGAATATGCCGATAAGTACATACGAAAGCGCGAGGATCAGAAGATAGGCCATGCCATCAAGTCCTGCTATGAGCAAGGAGAGACAAATACGGACTGTCAGCCATACGTCGTGAGCTTGTTCTGCGGCAACGCGCCAAGCGGAGGACTCATAGACCGTCTGCGCGGAGTGGTGAGTACCTATCAGGAATGTATTGCTACAGGACGTACATTCAAACTGTATTTCACCCATCCCTTCCTGTTATCAGACTATCTTTCACCTAACGCCTACGACTGGTCTATCGGTACTGATGCGATAACTTTCAGTCCCTCGCAAGTAAAGTTTCTGATAGCCAGCAGCGTCTATGACTCACCACGCGAACGACAGATGCACCAGCAGCAGATGCGACAAACGTTTAGCAACAGCATGGACAAACAGGTACACGTCTATACCAATGCTGCCTTCTGCTATGACAACGACTTCGCACGTTCTTTCCAAGAGCTGTTCAGACCCTCAGCACGCCTGCAACAGCATATCGACAAGATAAAGACGAAGATAGGCGGTAGTTATATTACCGTCTCTGCCCGCTTCTGCAACTGTCTGGACGATTTCAACGAAGAGGTCTATTGCGAACCTCTATCTGTAGTAGAGCGCGGGCAACTGCTTGATAGTTGTATGGCTCAATTGCAGGACATCAAGGCAAAGCATCCTGATGAGAAACTGGTGATCTGTTCTGACAGCACTACATTCATTGGAGAAGCCGGAAAGCATTTCGATATATTCTCCACGCCAGGCAATATCTCGCATATAGGTAATGACAGCGAGCACGACTACGACTATTACGAAAGGACATTTCTGGACTTCTACATCATTTCAGGTGCCAGCGAGACTTATCTGCTGAAGGGACCACACATGATGAAAAGTGGTTTCCCATACGCAGCTTCGCTCGTTGGAGGAAAAACATTAAAAGTCATAGAATTTTAAACCGACATGACGAGCGAGAAGAAAGTCAGCGCATACCGCAGAATAGCATCGAGCACAGCCCTTTTCGGTAGTGCTCAGGTGCTGAATGTTCTCGTCAACATCATCCGCGGAAAGCTGGTGGCCTATATCCTGCACTCCACAGGTTTGGGAATCTCGTCAATCTTCGTGTCGGCAGCCAACACCATACAGCAGTTTGCCTTGTTGGGACTGAACATTTCAGCAGTACCAACCATCTCGCAAGCAAATACTGAGGCCGACCCTAAGGTGCTTGCTTTCACCATTCGACTGGTAAGACGCATCGTCATGCTGGCCTCGCTGCTCGGATTCCTGGCTACTATAGTGCTTTCGCCTGTACTATCGACTACTTCGTTTGGCGACCAATCGCAGATACCCTATTTCCTCTTGCTCAGTCTGGCCGTGCTGTTTAATGTGCTGGGAACTGGCGAAATGGCGGTATTACAAGGTCTTCGACGCTATAAGCTGCTGGCATTCTGCTCTATAGTCCCTCCTTTGTGCGGTCTTCTTCTCAGCGTCCCCATCTACTATGTCTGGGGGATTGAGGGTATCGTTCCGGCAATGATCGTGGGTAACCTCATCTACTTCATCATCATCCGTCTGCTTTCTTATCGTAACAAGCAAAAGGGTCCCAAAGACCCCATCTCATGGAAGACGGTGTGGGCACAGGGACGCGGCATCATTAAATTCGGTGCCGTAATGACGTTGGGCTCGCTGATTGGCACGATGACCACTTATGCCCTGATAGCTTTTATTAATAATGTGGGAAACACCGCAGATGTAGGTTTCTATCAAGCCTGCAACGTGATAGCCGGACAATATACAGGACTGGTGTTCACGGCTATGGCTGCTGACTATTTCCCACATCTGTCCAGTCTGGTGAAAAGCAATATGCAGCAGGCCTTCCGACTGGTAAACCAACAGACAGAGATTATCATGCTGATCATTACACCCCTAGCAATGCTCCTTATTCTGACTGCTCCGCTGGTCATCCGCATCCTGCTCACAGAAGAGTTTCTCGTTATAGAGCGTATGGTATGCTTCGTGGGGTTCGCCAGTGTGTTAAGGGGGCTCTGCTTCGCATGCGACTATATCATCTATGCCAAGGGCGACAACACGATAATTTTCTGGGTGGAAACGGTATGGGGCTCAACCAAGACCTTCGCTATCATGAGTCTGTCCTACTATTTTTTCGGACTTGACGGACTGGGTTATGGCGCTCTTCTGGTGGCTGTTTTCGAGGTAATAGTCACGTTGATTCTTATCCCCTGGCGCTATGGGTTCCGTTTCACACGCAAGACTATCAACCTGATTCTTATTACCACAACAATGGCCGCCATCTGCCTTATAGGTTCGCAGATTCCATCTGCTATAGAGAAATATACCGTAATGAGCTCCACAACCATCATCTGTTCTATTTACAGCTTCGTGCAACTGAACAAGCGGATGGATTTGCGCGCTATCGCCTATCGCTTTAAAAACAGACATAAAAAGGAGGTATAATAAAAACTTATTCGTAACTTTGCACTATGAAACTGAGTATCGTCATACCTGTATATCATGTAGAGGACACGCTCAACAGATGTGTTGAGAGCGTGCTGCGCCAGGGCATTGACGATTTTGAAGTGATACTGGTAGATGATGGTTCTAAGGACAGAAGTGCCGAAATGTGTGACGAATGGCAAGAGAAAGATAGCCATATCCTGGTAATACATCAGCAGAACGGTGGACTGAGTGCAGCACGAAATGCGGGAATAGAAAGGGCTACGGGTGAACTGATCACGTTTGTAGATTCTGATGACTTTCTGAAAGAAGGTACCTATCAGGCGATTATGCCTTTGGCAGAAAGGCACGACATCGTGGAATTCCCCGTCTCTCGTCACCCATCCCCCATAGCCTATCATCCATCTCCTGCCATCTACACAGACAAGCAGTTCTACTGGCTGGAGACTCAGGCATATAACCATACTTATGCATGGAATAAGATATACAAAAGAAGTCTCTTTGACCATATACGATACCCGGCAGGAAGGGTCTTTGAAGATGCCGCGACCTTCCCAAAACTGCTATTGGCAGCCAAGGATATCTGTACCACCCATCAAGGCCTCTATTACTACTGCTGGAACGATGAAGGCATCACAGCAAAAGCCAAAGGCCCGGAACTGGAGAGCCTACTTCACGGTCATCTGGAATCCCTCAAGCTATGGCATGACGCGGCCTACTATCTTCATGTCCTGAATATCCAGATGGATGTCTATGAACTGACAGGCAAGCCACCCTTTCTGCCTTTCAAAAGAATCAATCCATTCGGAACGGGACTGGACTCCAAACAGCGTATGAAAGCAATCATGCTGAACCTGTTTGGATTAAAAGGAATATGTAAAATCAACAAAACGATACACCGATGGAAGAGAAACCGTTCGTAAGTTTTATCATACCCGTTTATAACATCCCGATAAAGATGTTGCGCGACTGTCTTGACAGTATCTCAAGACTGTCATTGAGGAAACAAGAGCGGGAAATCATTGTCATTGATGATGGGTCAAAGATGCCTTCCCTCAACAAATTGGACAACTATCTGGACGATATCGTATACATCCGCCAGAAGAACGGTGGACTGGGAGGTGCACGAAACAGGGGACTCCAGAATGCGAATGGAGAGTATATCCAGTTTCTTGATGCTGACGATGCACTCATTACCAACCAGTATGAGCATTGTCTGGATATAGCCAGATTCCATTCGCCAGATATGATAATGTTTGATTTTTGCAGAGAAGACAATAGCCAGAAGATATATACCGATCAGAAGCTCGTCACTGGCCGTTTCCTCCTGCGCCACCAGAACATCAAGGCAACGGCATGTGGCTATCTGTTCAAGTCGACGATTCTTGGTGATTTGCGTTTCACAACTGGTATCTATCACGAAGACGAGGAGTTTACGCCACTACTCATCCTACGGGCAGGTAGCATTCTGCAAACTGATGCTGAGGCCTACTACTACAGGGTACGCGAGAACTCTATAACAACGAGTGTGGATATACGCAACATGTTAAAGCGCCTCAATGACTTCAAAGCCGCCATTTACCGTCTCTACAACTTTGCTGCAGTCATTCCAGGCAGCGACCGTATGGCATTACTGCGTCGAGTCCACCAACTGACAATGGACTATATCTATAAGGTCATCGTAGAAACACGAAGTAAGCATTATCTTGACCGACGGTTGGAAGAGCTACGCAAGAAGGGACTGTTCCCACTGCCCGACAAGGACTATACAAAGAAATACACGTGGTTTAGAAAACTTACCAACTCAAAAATAGGACTGGCCTTCCTCATGCGTACATTACCACTTATTAATAGAGAACGATGAGGATTCTACTGCTTGGAGAATATAGCAATGTTCACGCCACACTGGCAGAAGGACTGCGCGCACTGGGACATCAGGTTACAGTGGCTTCGAATGGCGACTTCTGGAAGAACTATCCACGTGATATAGACCTCAGCAGAAAGGAGGGGAAACTGGGTGGACTGAAGTTACTGACAAAGGTCTATGCGCAACTGCCGCGATGGCGGGGCTATGATGTGGTGCAACTTATCAATCCTATGTTCCTGGAGTTGAAAGCCGAGCGCATACTGCCCATATACAAATATCTGAGAAAACACAACAAAATGATGGTACTATGCGCAATGGGCATGGACTGGTATTGGGTACACGAGTGTACATACAACAAGCCTCTGCGCTATAGCGACTTCAACATAGGGGAAGAGGCACGTACAATTGAATCTGCCGTAAGGGAGCAGCGCGACTGGCTGGGTACGGCCAAAGAGCGACTAAACAAATATATTGCTGCCGACTGCGACCAGATTATCACCGGCCTTTACGAGTATCAAATATGCTATGAACCCTATTTCAAGGAGAAAACCCATTTCGTTCCCCTTCCCATCAAGATGCCAGTCAACCTCTCACCTCTCTCCCCTGCCGCAAAGCTCACCAATTGCTCCCTCCTCGCAATTGTCTCTCACCCCTCACCTCTCAGACTTTTCATCGGCATCAGCAAGGGACGTAGCGCTTACAAAGGTACCGACATCATGCTACGGGCTGCCGAAGATGTATTGCGTGCTTATCCAGACAAGATGGAACTCATAAAGGCCGAGGGTATCCCTTTCAACGAATACCAGCAACTGATGGACGGCAGCGATGCCATCTTGGATCAGCTATACAGTTACACGCCTTCCATGAACCCACTCCTAGCGATGTCAAAGGGTATCATCTGCATCGGTGGTGGAGAACCTGAGAACTACGAAATACTGGGAGAGAACGAACTGCGCCCTATCATCAACGTACAACCTACGTACGAGAGTGTGCGCGATGAACTGGAACAGCTCGTCCTTCACCCTGAGCGCATCCCTGAACTGAAGCGCCAGAGCATTGAGTACGTACGCCGCCATCACGACTATATCAAAGTGGCCCGGCAGTACGAACGCATCTATTCTGAATAGGAAGTTGCATCCAAAAGGCACTGGCGAATACCTGGATAATCAGGATAAAAACTTTCAACACCGAAATGCCATGGGGTATCTGTGTTATTGCGCAGAATCTTACCATCCGGAGAGACAACACAGAATGGCATGGAAGTAGTCTCCTTAATACCTATACTCTTACATATATCTTTATATCTACGCACCGGATAGTAATAATGGACACCCTGCAATTTTGCACCATAGCGCAACCAGATAGCATAGCTGTTATACATAGCTTTATCTTTATGACTGTCGCCTGTGAAAACATTGATCCATACAATGTCACGATTACTTAATTCCTCCTGCAAAGGAAGCAAAAGTCCATCCATGACGTTTGTGGCACCTCCCCAGAAATGAATAAACAGGGTTTTCCCTTTAAAGCGTTCACAGAGCATGGGGACTACTAATGAGTCTGATACGCCTTGAATCGTATCGCAAACAGGCTGTCTGGCAATCAAGCGATCATGCTCCTCACGATAGTATTTCTGTCTGCTCAGCACCCATTGTCTGTAGGCTTGCGGCAGATTCTTCAGGTTGTCGGCAATATCTTCAGGGTTAAGCATATAAAACAGAGCCATCTGGCCTATCAACTCCCAAGCCGTCCGCTCGTAGGCAATAGAATCGGGAACCAATGTGCTGAGACCAGGCATCATATTAAAGATATCTGGACAAAGCAACAGTTGGGGATTATTCAGCATCTTCTCGGCAATCAGTAATTCTGCCTTAACAACATCACGCTTCAATTCTGCCAGTTCCTTTTTTCCGTCAGGTTTCTCAAGCAGTTTCTTTTCCGTATCACTAGAGATACCTGGATATGACTGCTCTGCTTCCTTGACTCGCCAATACAACTGGGCATATTCTTTCAATGCTGGCGACCATTGTTCATCGGGCTTCAACGTATCAAGTTCTTCCAATCTTGCCTGAGTCTTCTGTGAAGGTTTCATCGCATGAAGCCTCTCCCAACGCAGACGAGATTGTTCCGCCTCTTCTACAGGTACCCACATTTTGAAATACTTTTCATTGAAATCCAGGTCATACCAGAATGTCTGTTGACTCACCTCGTTAGCTAATTGAGCCATCGGACCTTTTGTGATATATGCAAGTTGGGCATCGTTACGTCTTCCGAATCTGTCACGATAACACAATTCCCGCATGTTGACATAAACCTCGGTTTCTGTATCTGGACCTACAAAGAGAAAGTTACGGGCACGGTTCAGTGGGAGTTCCAAGGATACCGTTGACAGATGGGCAACAGGGAACCTAAAGGTGAAATCGCCGGTATCCGACACCCGTGCACATAGTGTATCACCATAGAAATGAGGCGAATTGTTTGGTGAGCCTATGGTTAATACCATCTTCTGAGCCATTCCAGGACGATATTCCAGAAGGTGACCTTTGATTGTGGCCCATCCGAAACGGTACTCCAACCCAGGTAATGACGCTTGCGGCTTCAGAGTTTCCTTGAGTTGTCCTACCACCTCATCTGGCAAGACTAAAGGTGGTAATTTACTGCCATCTATTCTCATGCCGAAAATTCCCTGATTATTACTCTTCGGATCTGTAAGATCTACCTCTACAATATCATCTGGCAAGGACGGGAAAACCAGGGAGTAAGTAAACTGTCGTTCACCAGCTGGTGTAGAGACGTCCATTTGGAATCCATCGTCAGAGAGAATCTGGCGAAGAGGATAAACACGTCCGTTCTTATCGCGCAGGTGTGTATCACTACTCACATAGAACACGCCCTCCTTGACTAACTGAGTCGTAAAGGTGAAGGTTCTTCATAGGAATGCCGTGATGCCGGCATCGTGCAGAGCCAGCAGGCGAAGCTTGAAATAACGGTCATCGGTGAAGCCCAAGCCTCACGCTTCATCACCTTGATTATTCTTACAGAGTCATTG
>Ga0247610_10000231_pt1 | contig 90971 bp, 66 predicted proteins | sample 174DNAGHGhighgp2_FD_193483 | JGI IMG/M metagenome (GOLD analysis project Ga0247610, IMG submission 193483) | Sheep rumen microbial communities from Palmerston North, Manawatu-Wanganui, New Zealand - 1742 DNA GHGhigh gp2 | ecosystem: Host-associated > Mammals > Digestive system > Stomach > Rumen... | reverse complement strand
CCTTTGATAAACGATTGTCTCTGTGGTACTTACGTTTCTTTGTCTTTGTCGTATCAATAGCATATTTTTCAACTATTGAATCAAAATATTTGCAGAAATCGTCTGCCAAACAATAAATTTCTGTAACTTTGTCTTCGGTAAACATGCAATAAAAGTTTGTGTTTTTTTGTTTTTTTTGTCATTATAAAGATACAACTTTTATTGCTAATTACCAAATAACCAATTAGTTAAATTTCATCGAACTCACGTTAATATAGGGAGCATACTGAAGATAAGCGCAACATATATTTTGACAAAACGAACACTCATAGATATGGATTTGTTAACATCGTAAAACTATAAAAAATTATTGTTTATGACAGGTAAACTCAGATAAAATATTTTTTAAGACCAAAGAAGAAAACGACCCACAACTGCAAATCTGCACCTGTGGGTCGTTTCTGTGTTATCATGTCCTATAACGGACACCTATCTTATTTTGCATCCCAGCCCAAAGCTGAAGCTCCTAATACAGCAGCATCCGCATCCTTCATTTCTGAGAATACAACATTCACCTTATTTCTGAAGATAGGCATCAAGTTTTCCTCCATTGCCTTTTTCAATGGAACCATCAACAAATCGCCTGATTTTGCCAAGCCTCCGAAAAGAACAATGATCTTCGGACTGCTGAACTTAATAAAATCAGCCAACGCCTCACCTAAAATCTGACCTGTGAAAGCGAAGATATCTTTTGCAATCTGATCGCCAGCCTTAGCTGCATCGAACACATCCTTAGAAGTGATCTGATCTGCAGGAATCTTACGAAGCAAAGAATCCTCATTTGCACGTTTCTCCAAGAACTCACGAGCCGTACGAGCCACACCCGTAGCGGATGTATAAGTTTCCAAACAACCCTTGTTTCCGCATCCACATGGACGACCGTTTTCACGACGAACGATCACATGACCCAACTCACCTGCAAATCCATCATGACCATAGATCAACTGACCATTGGCAACCACACCGCTACCAACACCTGTACCTAATGTGATCATGATAAAATCCTTAACACCACGAGCTGCGCCATAAGTCATTTCGCCAATAGCTGCCGCATTCGCATCGTTAGTAAGAGCAACCGGAACGCCCAATTTCTCAGACATCATTTTAGCAAAAGGAACGATACCTTTCCATGGCAAATTTGCAGCATATTCAATATTACCAGAATAGAAATTAGCGTTAGGAGCGCCAACACCTATCCCCTGGATCTTATCCATGCCACAATTGTTCTTCACCAATTGCGCGATACCATCACACAATGCATTCATATAATCATCCAATTCCTTGTACGCTTGCGTTTTGATGGAATTAGAAGCTAACACATTACCTTTTTGGTCAACAATACCAAAAACAGTATTAGTACCACCGATGTCGATACCTACTACATTGGGTTTCAAATCACTTTTCATATATTAGAATGTTTTTAATTGTTTTATTACGTTTATAAGGACAGTAAACTATATATTTCTAATTCTGCTTCATTACTTTATATCCCCAAAATCCATACCACACTAGATAGCAATAACAAACCATTGGCACACAGAAAGCAAAATGAGGATTCATCAATCCATCCACCAATTCATCTGTCAACATGCCTTGTAAAGGCGGAATCAGTGCACCTCCTAAAATCATCATCACTAACAAGGAAGAGGCCTGAGACGTGTATTGTCCCAACCCTTTAATTGCCAAAGTGAATATATTAGAGAACATAATCGAGTTAAATAATCCAACCGAAAGAATAGCCCATAACGACAAGGTACCTGTCGTCATCAACATAACTGCCAGTAATACTATATTCGCAATTGCAAACAACCCAAGCGTAAACGATGGCTTGGACTTTGCAAACACAAACAAAATATAATTCAACAATAGAGAAATGATGAAGATATAAATATGCTTACTGATAAAGAATTGATACATATCTGCCATAGTTAACTTCATGGAAGTAGAGAATGCGAAGAAGATCATACACAATGAGCCCAAAGAAGCCAATGCCATATAAAAATACTTCTTCGAAGATGGCAGCTGACTCATAGAAATAGACCCTGTGAATCGTCCAATCATGGCGCCACCCCAATAAAAAGAAAGGAAGGCACTCGCCATCTGATCTTCAAAACCATGGTTCTCTTTCATGAAACTAACCAAATTACTACCGATAGAAACCTCTGCTCCTACGTAGAAAAATATAGCAATCATACCAAATACCAAATGAGGATACTTCAACGCTCCAACTCGGCTCACAACAGAAGATTCTGATTCGGGCATCACATTCGGGATATCAGTAAAAAAGATTACACCCGCCAATATCAACAAGACACTTGCAAGAAACAAATAAGGTATTTGTACCGCTGATGGTCCATCTAACGTATCAGACGATCCGCCCATCAAATTAAAAATCACATATCCACCAATAATCGGAGCCAAGGTCGTTCCCAATGAATTGAAAGCCTGTGAAAGGTTCAATCGACTTGAAGCCGACTCTTGCGAACCTAACACCGACACCAACGGATTAGCAGCTATCTGCAAGAACGTAAATCCTGTACCTAACAGGAACAAAGTGAAAAGGAAAAAACCAAAGGTCGGATTATCTGAACTTGCCTCAATAAAGAACAAGAAACAAGCTATCGCCGATATAATCAACCCCAACACTATCGTATTCTTATACCCTATCTTCAATATAGGATCTCCCACCAGCGCAGAAACAAAGAAATACAAAAGTGATATTACAAAATAGGCAACAAAGAATGCCATAACTACCAAGTTGGACTGAAAATGATTCAATGCAAACACATCTTTCAAATAGGGAATCAGGATGTCATTCAGACATGTGATGAAACCCCACATGAAAAATAACGTAGTCAACGTGGCTAATGAGAACAAATACTTTTTTGAATCCGACTCTACCATAACACTTCAAATTTGTTAGAAATCTACCTGTATTTTAAAATTAAATCTTCTTCCTGTTAGATAATTAGGCACTGAATTTTGATTACCTGAGAAATCCTTCACCCAATAACATGAGTTTTCATTGCGAATATCTAATACATTAAATACATCCAAATTTAATGAAAATTGCCTCATCCAAGAAAAAAACTTTCGATCCATCACTTTATCTTTACCTTTAACCAACTGGAAGGCAGCTCCTATATCCAATCTTCGATAATTTCCTAAGCGAAAGGCTGATCTCAATTCCGGAAGGTCAGGAGGACTGCAAGGCATACCTTGTGCCCAAATGAACTTTATATTAAACTTTAACTTTTCATACCCTGGAAAATAATCCTGGAAGAAAAAAGATGCATTATAAAACTGATCTGTCGGACGATATATATACCCTATTCCATCTCCATAGATATTCTCCATCGTACGCATCAAAGACAATGAGAGCCATGAATCAGTTCCTGGTACAAACTCGCCAAACAGTTTCAAATCAGCACCTGTGGCAAATCCATTCGCATCATTAATTCCTGAATAGATAATCTGTGTGTTATCCACTGTATAGGAGATGATTCGATCTATATATTTTCCATAGATCTCGGATGAGAATTTGAACGGTTTACCCCTCACTTTGAAATAATAATCAGAAGCCATTAAAAGCTGATATGATCGTGGGGACTTGACATCTCGATTCAACTCGATTGTACTATTTCCTTCCATATCAGACACTTCCTTCTTTATCTCCTTATAAAAGATTGACTGATAATAAATACCTGTAGCCAATCGGATTCCCCAATTAGGGTGTTTATTAGGGAAAAAGGCAACAGAGAATCTTGGACTGGCTAAAAACTCTTCATTGAAATCATAATAAGAGAGACGGACACCCCCTATCATCGTAATCTTCCCTTTTAAATGATTTCGTGTATAAGTGTCCTGTATATAAGCAGAAAAACGATTGGATTTCATTGTTTGCTCTGCTGTCAGATTATCATACAATGACATTCGGTCTTCATTATATGGCATGGAATAACCAGCAGAGTCTCTCGACTCCCACTCATTCGTCTTATCATTCACAATATTCCGCTGATATGTAACACCCCATTTCAGTTGATTAAATGCTAATTTATGAGTTCCCAACACAGAAACGTTCATCACTGTAGCCTCCAAATTATTACGAGCATGTTCATGATAGTTTCCTCGTCCTTTTGCCGTATCCACGAACAATGATTTATCCCCCATCACATCGGTCAACCAATAGGAACCATCGATATCATAGGTGACACGTTCTGACGTATGGAAATCGGATGTAATCACCTCTAACGATGTCTTTTTATTCGGTTGAAATGCAAGTGACAACGAACCAAAATATGTTAAAAACAAATCCTTCTCCTGTCCCTTAAAGTTCACCACAAACTGTTTCACTTCATTAAGCGTACCAAAGGAAGTCTCCCTACTGACAGGACGGAATCGATAATCATTTCGTGAAATATTTCCTAAAAAAGATAGCTTCCACCGATCGGAGAAATCGTATGTTAAATATGTCTGGTAATCAAGAAAATTAGGATCATATTCCGCATCCGTCTGCAACGATCCTAACATATAAGATGATGTTTTATATCGAACACCATGCATCTGGGAAAATGACTTATTAGAATTCCCTATATAAGCAGATGCACCCAACAAACTCACAGATGCTGACCCTTCAAAATGAGAGGGTTTCTTATAACGGATATCCAACACAGAAGACATCTTATCTCCATATTCAACACTAAAACAACCCGATGAGAAAGAAACCTGCTCCACCATATCTGGGTTGACAAAAGAAAGCCCTTCCTGCTCCCCCGAACGAATCAACATAGGTCTATAGACTTCTATCGAATTCACATAAACACTGTTCTCATCATAATTTCCACCTCTAACAGAGTACTGGGAACTCAATTCATTATTCATAGAAACTCCCGCCTGTGTAGAAATCAGCGACTCAATTCCACCACCTGCTGCACTCGGTATCACACTCACCTTACCAATGTCCAACAACTCAACAGAACTTTCTTGCTTCCTATATACACCGAGTTCAACCTGATCCAGCTCTTTCGAAACCTCTTTCATGTAAACTGTTATCGGAGAATCATCCGCCACAATCACTCTCTTAATCACCTCTTCAAATCCCACGAAAGAAAATTTGACTCTTAATGTGTCCTCATTGGTCAACGTACAATTATAGGAAAAAGCACCTTTCACATCCGTGATAGTACCTTGATTTAATTTCTCAATATAAATATTTACATACGGCAGCGGTTCTCCATTCGCATCATAAACATGTCCCCTCAATTGATATGACCGTGCTGTTACTTGAAAAACTGTGCATATCATCAATACTAGTATATATGATACTTTTGCTCGCATATCAATTCACCCAAACTACTTTTTAAATATATCTTCTTTACTCTTTGGACGTTCGTCCTCCCTCCATGAAAAATTCTTCAGGAATCGCTCCTCATCTGGAATTTTATTAGGAGGATACATTATTCCCTCAGACTCTGGAGTCATTATAATTTTATCCAACTTATTGTTCTTCGTATAAATAGACATTTCAGGGCCAATCGCTTTGTTCAATCCAATCAATGCCCCTTTTTCATCCTTAGAATAGTATAAGGAGTTCGCATCACCTATCAAATCAATCCTTCGTAATTTATTATGTTCGATATAGGCAAATGCCTCCTTGCCTGACAACTGATTATACAGATCATACTTTTCGTCAGACACGATAAAAGCCTTAACTGGTATATGTATTTTTTCTGGCTTTTGATCTTTTATATAAATCTCAATCGTTCCATTTCCTGTCAATTGATTTCCTTCCGACCATAATATAGGATCATCGTACATCACTGCCATAGAATCTTTCATGAAATAGACTAATGAATCGCACTTTCCTTGCAAGTCTGTTCGATAAAAACGAACACGATGATATGCCCGAAGTTCTTCATGAAGAGAATCTATCTCCAGATAATGTAACGTATCAGCTCTTAAGTACAAGGAATCATTATCCGAATAATCAATCACATACGGGTTACCAAGCACTTTAAGATACGCAGGAGAAGTTCTGTCACACTCCATATATTCTCCTCTGACTATCAGTTTTTGTGTCGAATCCTGCGCCTCAGCATCCTGATATGCCTTAACACGTCCGTTTTTCGAATCAAAAGCAATTGAATCAGCTGTCAACCTGCGCCCCTTTTTATACAATATAACTGAATGATTATATAATCTTCCCACATCAGAATTTGTGTAAGTCCAACCTCGGGTCGTATATACCGTATAATCTTTCCCATAGATAGAAGAAGGACCTATCAACATAGCTTTACTGGTGTTTTGATTATATCGGAGAGAATCTGCATGAATCGTATAATCAGGATGATACAATCGTACAGTATCCTTAAACAAGTATGATTTTGAATCATTATAATAATAGCCTTGATAAGATGTCAGGTGATAATTAGAATCATACACCTCTCCACCTCCATAGTAATATCCATAGTTTTTATCTCTGTAGTAATCCAAAAATCTAGTTTTCAAAGAAGAAGTACCCGAACGTAGTTCTACATTTCCACGGACACGCATCAAAGTGGTATTCCCATCATAAAACATACTATCAGAAAACATTGAGGTTTCCGTATTCTGAAACACACGGACATGTCCAAATGCATCAAACGAATTTTTTCCATCATAAAAATAGGCACTGTCACAAAACATCACAACATCATCATGACGGAATCGCACATTACCTCTCAACACCTGATAATCACGTCCACCCTGTTTATCAAACGTCAACTCATCACACTGTTCAAGCATGACGTTGGTTTTCTTTTCCGCATAAATGCAAAAAGAAAACCAAAATATAACGAACAAAAGTATCTGACGAAATTTCATACCCGATTATTTTATCCAACCAGGATATTTAAACGAACAGCTACGCCACTTTTCGTCAATCTTAACATATATTTCTTTCTGTTTCTCATGAATCCAATTTTCCAAGATCTCCTGATTTTTCTTTAGTTGATATGCTCCTTTTATTATCATGTAATCAGACTCAACCGTTGCTTTATGTGCTTTTTGTATGCTCTTCACTTTTGCAATAGCATATACCTCTTTTCCTTTCGAATCTACCATTGAGAAGACATTAGAAACCTCTCCTGCTTTCAAATTATATATAGCCTTTGCCACTTCAGAAGGCAACTCCTGCATTTGGAACCTAGAAGAACCCGTTTTAGAATTAGTCATCAATCCCTCACTATTCTTTGTACTTTTATCCATAGAATAGAGCGGAACAGCCTTTTCAAATGTTATTTCTTTATTGTTAATTGATAACAATACACTATCCAATCTCTCCTTAGCAGCATTTTTTTCTATAAGAGAAACCTTAGGTTTCAGCAAAATATGTCTGCAATTTATTCTATCTCCCTGCTTATCAATCAACTGAATAATATGATAACCAAACTCTGACTCAACAATTTTAGAAACTCTCTTAACATCCGTTAATGAGAATGCCACATTTGCGAACTCCGGCACTAATTGACCTTTTCCCATATAACCAAGTTCACCACCATGTTTAGCAGACTCTGTATCCTCAGAATAAAGTATCGCCAAAGTAGAAAATTCAGATTGTCCCTCATCGACACGTTTTTGGAAATCTCTCAACTTAGCTTTCACTTCATCTATTGCCGCTTTACTTACCGCAGGTTCTATCACAATGATCTGAACCTCAACCTGAGCAGGGACCATCGGAATACTATCAGAAGGAATGGACTTATAAAAAGAGACCACCTCAGAAGGAGTGATTTTAACATTGCTCACCAACTTACGTTGCATCTGTTGGATAATCTGCTGATTTGAAACCATTTCTCTAAGATCCTCTCTTAAATCAGAAATCTTCTGTCCAAAATACTCTTCCAACTTTTCCATAGAACCAATTTGTCCAATAAGATAGTTGATACGCATTTCAACCTGATCATTAACCGACTTCTCATCCGCAAAAACACTATCTATTTTTGCCTGATCCAAATAAAGCTTCTGTAATGCAATCTGTTCAGGAATCACACAATAAGGATCACCTTCCAAGACAGTACCTTCGTAACGTAACTTCTGCCGATAATCCTCGACATCAGACTTTAATATCGCCTCATCACCAACTATCCATGCCACCTCATCTATAATGTTATTCTGAGAAAATCCAGCAGATGTAAGTAACCATAAGATAAACAGACCGAAATATCTTCTATTCATAATTTTTGTTTTATTCTATCACATTATTTATAACGTTTTGCCTGTCCTTTTTGAATTGCAGCTTCGTATAAATTTTTATGATAACTACGTAAGAATTCATTTTTATTTTGCTCTGTCAAAATAGAGCGGATACGTTTTTGTGCATATTCAAACGGTTGCAAATCACCCGAGGTTTTAAACTCTTGTACATATAAGAACACTGTGTACATAGAATCAGAATTCACCACTAGATGATTGTTCTGTAGGTCTTTTTCCTTTATCGGCAACGGCGAATTCTTCTGTACTTCAGACAACGGCATCCATTTATCACTGAAATAGTCGAACTTTGCAGCATTTTTAATGCTTACCGAAGAAATCAAATCCAAATTATCCTCTGTCGGACTCATCATTAAAGATTCCAGAACTTGCAAATCTGGCACATCAGAATAGGCAACTAACAACATACCTCGCAACAAAGGTTCTGTTAAGACAAACAGTGGAGAGTTTTCCTTGTAGAACACACGAAACTGCGATTCATTCATCTGATTGGTCAAATGTTCATTTACCAATGCAAGCTCATACTCATATATCACCAATGATCGTCTGTAATTCTCCACCAAAGAATCGATTTCTGACATGTCACTAATCTCAGATCTAGCCTTATTATACAAAACTTTTTCCGATATCCAGTTCTTGATATAGGCATCAACCAACAACAAGCTATCTCCATCACTCAAATCTTTGAAGTTAAGATTACGCGACAAATCATCATAATACAATTTTTCCTCTCCCACCTCCGCTACAACATCTTCTGACTTTCTTTTAAAAAAACTTAAATCAAAAGAACACGAATTAAGGAAAAATGCTGTTAATAATCCTATTGCAAGACGATTGATTCCAACCATTATTTAATCTTTTTTATAACATCACTATAAACTTTATAAGTATATTTCGAACGCAATGTCTTCACCCATTCGCCCTCCAAATAATTCTGATAATCAGCTGTAACAGGTCCCTTCACATCCTGATAAATTTGAGGAGCTTTCAGAATCTTCCCACGAACAGCAACGTATGGATAAGTTTTATCACTATACTTTATTATATGGAAAACCTTATCATCCAATGCGTCTTTAACACCCTGCGAGTACAATCCTTTTTCTATACGGACATCCCCTTTTTTAGATATATTAAACTCATTTTTTATGATTTCTTCTGCCCGTTCCTCTGTATTTGACTTCAAGATGTCCTCAATCTTCTTATAATCCTCCTCTTTTTTACAATACACAATGATACCCCTATAATGAGGAAGATCCCATTTGTATTTTGACGAGTTTGCCTCATAATATTTTCTTAAACCTAACGTATCAGACGCTGCCTTTTCCCAAACATACTCATTACTAATTTCGAAAAGTAACAATCCGTCACTGTATTCCTTCAACAAATTTCTCAAATCCACATTTTCTTTCTTGATACTCTCCTTTTCCACTTCAAACATTACATTATTAAGATACTCATTAAAGGTTTTCTTAACAAACTCGTTCTTAGGTGTCTGATCCTTCTTCAAATTTGCAAGATTTATCTTGTTATGATTTATAGAATACTCATAATTAGATAACGCTTTTCTGAAATATGAAAGGAACGCCTCCTGAGAATAAACATTTCCATTAAATGTATATAAAGGAGCATCAACATTATGGAAAAATTTCACTCTATCACGTTCGTCTTTTGTATTCATAATAGAATCAAACACATCAAGATTTTCTTCATATACATTCACATTATATTTATTTCTCAACTTGGTAAAGAAAGCTTCTCCTATCTGTTTATCTCTTCCTCCTCTATTAAATCTACTCTTATTTTCCTTATAAAATTCATCCTCATCAACAAATGGGACCAACTCGGTCAACTTTAAAATATGAACACCAAATGCAGTCATACATAAAGACACATCACCTACCTTCTCCATACTCTTGACCTGAGATATAATCTGCTCTGGGAAAGAACCTTCTGACAAATATCCTAAATCTCCACCTTTAGGAGCCGATTTTTTATCATACGAATATCTCTTTGCCAAACTCTCATAACTTTCGCCCTTCTTTATCAAGCCCATCAAAGAATCCGTCAAACTCTGCATATTCTTATCCATTTCTCCAGCAATTAGAATATGAGAAAACCTCCAATCTTTTGGATTAACCTTGTCTGCAAATGTCTTTACAATATGATACCCAAATTCGGTTCTAAACGGTTTTGAATATGTCCCTATCGGCGTTGAATAAACAACATTTTCGAATTCATAAACCATATCGAATACGTTTACATATCCTAGACTACCACCTCTCTTAGAAGATGGACAATCTGAATATTTCTGTGCCAATTCACTAAAATCAGCCCCTTCTTTCAACTTTTTATATATATCATTTATTTTCAGATATGGCGTCAAGGTATCTGACCAATTCTCTATTTTTACTAAAATATGACTTGTCAAAACAGATCTTTTCTTTCTCTCAAAAGCCTCATGAATCAACTCTTTTTCTGTCTCTTTTTCTCTTACATACGGAGCTATTAATTGATTCTCATATTTTTGATACTCTGACATATACGAAGGTTGCCCCATAAATCCTAAAGACTTTGCTTCTGCCACCTTCAATTTATAATTGATAAAAAGATCTACATACTCATCAATGGATTTTTTGTCAGATGTAGATACTGAATTATTTTTGTTGTATATGTATTCAAATTCTGATTTATAGATATCCTCATTTGCAATTCTCATCACAACTGGATCCTCCTGTTTTGCCTCACAAAGAGTTGTTATCAAAAGAGAGGACATTAAAGCCCATGCTGAAATTTTCATATATTTCTTTTTAATGTTTAACTTAAGAACGTACAAATATATAAAAAATTACGTTCCTCACAGATGAATCCAACAAAAAAAGGGAGACTTACGCCTCCCTTTTTTCGAAAGAAATATATTAAAACTTCTTTTCTCTGATTCTTGCTTTCTTACCAGTAAGCTCACGTAGATAATACAATTTTGCTCTACGAACTTTACCGATCTTATTTACAGTAACTGACTCAATAAATGGAGAATTCATAGGGAAAATTCTTTCTACGCCAACACCGCCAGACATCTTTCTAACTGTGAAACGTTTCTTCTCCTCATGACCACTGATGCGAATTACATCACCACGGAATTGCTGAATTCTTTCCTTGTTACCCTCGACAATTCTATATGCCACTGTAACAGTGTCTCCGCTCTTGAACTTTGGAAGTTCCTTGCCACAAGCAAATGCTTGCTCTGCAACTTTAATTAAATCCATCTTTGTTTCTTATTATATTTAACATTAACGCAATATTACAAACACCCACGTTTTATAAGAGATTGCGCAAAAACGATGCAAAATTACATTTTATTTTCTTATCCTCCAAAAAAACAATTCTCAAAAATCATTCTTTCAGAATACAATGTTCACGATTTTCCCTGGAACAACAATAATCTTCTTCGGTGCCTTTCCATCCATATATTTGGCTGTTTGTGCATCACTAAGAGCTGTCTTCTCAACTTCCTCCTTTGACATATCTGTTGGCAATTCCAAGAAGAATCTAACCTTTCCATTAAATGACACTGGATATTTAACCGAATTTTCTTTTAAATATGACTCGTCATATTGCGGCCACTTAGCATCACATACAGTTGTTTCATAACCCAATCTGTGATATAATTCTTCTGCAATATGTGGAGCAAATGGAGCCAACAAAATCACGTATTGCTCCAAGATTGACTTCGTCCGACATTTCAACGATGCTAATTCTCCTGCACATATCATAAATGCAGCAACAGACGTGTTATATGAGAAATGCTCTATGTCATATGTAACCTTTTTTATCAATTTATGAAGGGACTTCAATTCTTCCTTCGTTGCCTCCCGATCAACAACCGCAAAAGTATCACCCTCAAAGAACAATCCCCAGAACTTCTTCAAGAAACGATGTACACCATCTATTCCATTGGTATCCCATGGTTTGGATTGTTCAATAGGTCCTAAGAACATCTCATACAAACGCAACGTATCCGCTCCATAATTATTTACAATATCATCAGGATTCACCACATTGAACATACTTTTGGACATTTTTTCTACTGCCCATCCACATACATATTTGCCTCCTTCCAACACAAATTCTGCCGTATGGTATTCTGGCTTCCATTTCTTAAATGCTTCTATATCCAATACATCATTGCTGACAATATTAACATCCACATGAATTGGAGTCGTTTCATACTGCTCCTTCAAACCTAATGAAACAAACGTGTTCGTTCCCTTAATTCGATACACAAAGTTAGAACGCCCCTGAATCATTCCTTGGTTAATCAATTTTTGGAATGGTTCATCCTTCACCACATAACCCAAATCAAACAAGAACTTATTCCAGAAACGACTATATATCAAATGTCCAGTGGCATGTTCCGATCCTCCTAGATATAAATCTACATTCTGCCAATATTCGTTTTCTTCTTTACCGACCAACGCATTCTCATTATGCGGATCCATATATCGTAAATAATATGCAGACGAGCCAGCAAATCCCGGCATTGTATTTAATTCATAAGGATACCCCTCTGCTGTATGCCAGTTCTCTGCATGTCCTAATGGAGGTTCACCCTTTTCCGTTGGCTTGAAATCCTTCACATCCGGCAACTCCAAAGGAAGTTGATCTTCTGAAATTGGATATGGAATACCATCTTTGTAATATATAGGGAATGGTTCACCCCAATAACGTTGACGACTGAATATAGCATCACGCAATCTATAATTGACCTTAATTCTTCCTAGTTTATGTTCCTTTACATATTCTTTTGCCTTCTTTATAGCTTCTTTTACCGTCAGACCCGTCAAGAATCCAGAATTCACCATGACACCTTCCTTTGCATCAAAGCTATTTTCACTCACATCACAACCTTCAATCAAAGGGATAATCGGTAAATTAAATTTTTTCGCAAAGGCATAATCTCTTGAATCATGCGCAGGAACAGCCATAATAGCGCCTGTACCATAACCAGAAAGGACATAATCACTAATCCAAACAGGAATTTCATCCCCAGTAATTGGATTAATTGCATACGCACCCGAAAAGACACCCGACACATTTCGGTCTGCTATACGTTCTCTCTCCGTTCTGCGTTTCACCATATCTAAATAGTCATCTACAGCTTCTTTACATTCAGCAGTGACAACTTTCTTCACATAATCAGATTCAGGAGCCAACACCATAAATGTAACGCCATATATAGTATCTACACGAGTTGTGAAAATAGTGAAACACTCGTTCGAATTCTTAATCTTGAAATTCAACTCAGTACCCTCACTTCGTCCAATCCAATTTCGTTGTGTTTCTTTCAACGAATCAGTCCAATCAATCTTATCCAGCCCATCTAAAAGGCGCTGAGCATAAGCAGAGACCCTAAGGCTCCATTGCCTCATGACACGCTGTTCCACAGGATATCCACCACGGACAGATAAACCTTCGCTGATCTCATCATTTGCTAAGACACATCCCAACTCAGGGCAGAAATTCACTTTCGTATCAGACAAATAGGCTATTCTATAATTCATCAATAGCTCCTGCTGACCTTTTTCATCCATCGCATTCCACTCATCAGCACTAAATTCTTTTTCCTCAGAACATGCTACATCAATATCCGATGACCCACTACATTTAAACTTCTCAATTAAATTCGTAATAGGTTTTGCCTTCTGATCTTTATTGTCATAATAGGAATTATACATTTGGATGAAAGCCCACTGTGTCCACTTATAGAAAGACGGGTCACACGTACGCACCTCACGATTCCAGTCAAAACAAAAACCGATTTTATCTAATTGTTCCCGATAATGATTAATGTTATTTTCAGTCGTTATAGCAGGATGCTGACCTGTTTGAATCGCATATTGTTCAGCAGGTAAGCCATAAGAGTCATACCCCATAGGATGCAAAACATTGAACCCACAAAGTCTTTTATATCTACTATAAATATCAGAAGCAATATAACCAAGAGGGTGTCCCACATGAAGACCTGCACCAGAAGGATATGGGAACATATCCAGCACATAATATTTAGGTTTATTTTTATCAACCTCTACTTGATACACCTTATTTGACTGCCAATACTGGCGCCATTTCTTTTCAATTTCAACAAAATTGTATTCCATTAGAATGAATTTTTTTGCAAAGTTAGAGATTTTTACATAAAAGACAATAGGAAAAGACAAATAACCTATACCACATTTCTCAAAGTAAAGAATTTGTCTAATTATTTTCTCATCGTCACAAATGAAGAAGATGCAGATGAATAATCACTACTATTAATATAAAAATGGTATAAAAAAAAAGGGGAACTTTAACAGTCCCCCTTTTTATCAGATTATAGAGAAAATTAATATTCCCACAAATCGTTTTCGAAGTTTGAAAGCAACACCTTAACTTTTTGTTGTTCTTTTCTAACATCCTCGGAAGTCATATTATACTCCAACAAGTTTCTGTTGTAGATATTAGACTCTTTATAGATGTAGCTAGAGAAACGTCTCTTAATAAAGATGTCATCATAAGAAGGTCTTGCACCATTATTCTTATCCGTAATCAAAACCTCAGTCTGAGACAAGAAAGGTCTCAAAGTTTCGAATGGAACCCAGAACAATGGGAACTTCTGAATACCCAAATCAGTTTCTTTTACCATGATTGGGCAGAATGCAATGATTCTAGCATTGAATGTAGATGTAATCTTATCAAAATACCATACTTCTTTTACATAGTATTTAACGATGTCACGATTAGGAACATCACTCTCATCCACAACTATAATAGAATCATTTGTTAATGAATCAGCCTTAACGGTATGAATCACCTCGAACTTGTCGATAAGCTCCTTAAAAGAAACTATATGCTCATCTGTAAAGATTTCTCTTGTATCAAGATATTCATACACATTAATCTTGCCTTCCTGAATAAGTCTAAAGATCAGAGTAAAGAAACTTTGTCTGCCGTCTTGAGCTTCTTCAGGATAATACAAAGGATAATTCATTTTCTCACGCAAATCGATAGTCCTATAAACAACCTTTTGCCAGAAAATATCATCCGCACGAGGATTAAGCATTTCAATTGGCTCCAGACCATCTTTTGGACCGCTTGTTGGCATATTAGAAGATACTTCCGTAGAAACATCACCTAAATCATCAAAGAAAGCATCATCTTCTGTTTGAGCAAATGCTGAATTAACAGCTAAAGATGCAACTCCAACAAACAAAAATCTAAAAAACTTACTCATAACTTTAAACTTTATTTAAATCAATCACGCAATAAATCACTTAATCTTGATTTCAACAGGAGGCAAAGTACGTCTCAAGTTATCCTGTCCAATTGCTTGAGTATTTGTGATATAAACAGTCTTAGCTTTTGTCATATCCTTGAATACTTTCAACTGACGGTCAGTCAACTGGTCACCACTTGCCTTTTCCAACAACGTGTTACCCATTGAATCGAAATAACTTAATGTAAACTCTAACACCTTGTATTTAACTTCCAAGTCAGCATCATCCAACTTAGCAACAATACGTCTAGCAGTAATCAATTGACTCTTAGCGATAGCCTTACCACCCTTGAACAATTCCTTACCACCATTTGCGCCGTTTACTTCCAACATTGCCAATGGATCTGGCAACTTCTTAACACGGAACTCTTTTGTTGCAATAGGTTGATTTCTACCATCAATATTAGCACTAACCGCAATCTTACAAGGAGTACCAACAGTAGCAGGCTTAATAATCCATCCCTTACCAGTCTTAGACTGAGATCTACAGTTAGAAACACTGATACTGATTTGTGATGCTGCAACACCTGGAACAGATACACTGACAGGGTTGTCAAATCCAGCATATAACACATTCATCAAGTCTGCTGATACAGTTGCAGTAGGTTCACCTACAATATACTCAGATTCGAAATTATAAGTTTCGACCTTCCCGTTCTTTCTTGTAAGCTCCATTCTACCTTTGTACTTTTGAGGACCAACAGATCCACAAGGAACCTCATAAACGTTGCCGTTTTGTAATACCTTTTCACCAACATAAATAACTGGTTTCTTGGTTGAGTCTGTTGCTGCCAAAATGATTTCTGCAGAATACTTGCTACCCTTCATGACGTAACTTGACTTAGGAATAGCAATAGCTTGAATCTTGTTTACAATAAATGCATCAGCATCCATTGCACCAATCAAGTAAGCCAACGCTTCTGCCTGATTCACCTTTACATCATTTTTAATCTTATCCAATACAGTTAATGTAGCAATACAAGGCATCTCTGCGAATACGGAATACTCCCAAGGAGTCTTAGGACCACCCTTTTCCAATGGTTCAACATCAGCAGTACTGAAGTTGTTCTCAATAGAAGCAGTCTTTGTAGTATCGATATTCTTCAAGAATTCACGATATCTTTCTACATGTTCCTTAAGAATTTGACCATTCGTCTTGCCTCCATCTACCTTTTCAACCAAACCGACCTGATGTACGATGTTCAAATCTCCTGCATTGAATCCTTCATCATCAACTGCTTCTAGAGTTGCATTAGGATCTTGAGTAACCTTTTTGATGATGTTAAGTTTCAATTCATCGATATAATCACAAAGAGCATCAGACTCAGAGATAACGCTATCTACTTTAGCCTTCATTCTATTAGCCTTAATAGAATCTGAGTGAAGTAGCGCATTGAATTGGCTCTTGTAGTTTTCTACCTTACCATCATTAATCCCGGTGTTAGTACGCATAGACTTGTCCACCAGGGAATATCCATTCAAGATTTGGGCTGACACATTCAACGCAAGCATTGCGGTAAGCACCAAGTACATCATAGATATCATCTTCTGTCTCGGGGTCTCCGGACAATTCTTAGCTCCACCCATAGTAAACTATTTTATAAATTAATTAAACACTTAAAACAATTAACTCTCTAAATTAGTTTCTAAGGGTCATAGCATTAAGCATATTTCCATAAACTGAATTCAAGCTCTTCAATTGAGATGCCAAGATACCAACTTGTTTCTTGTACTCCTCAGCTTCAGCAGCAGAACCATTCAAAGAAGCTTCGATAGTCTTAACAGCAGAAGCCAATGTCTTCATAGCCTCATTTTGTTCGTTAACAGACTTAACTTGAAGTTCGAATACTGAGTTAATAGTAGAAATGTTTTTATTGATACCATCAATTTGATCTGCAAAGTTCTTAGAACCTTGAGAAGCAGAACCGATGCTAGAAGCAATACTTTGGTAAGAAGAAACCAAAGAATCAGAAGAATCTTTCAAATTCTTTTGAGATGCAGCGAATGCACCAGCGGCAGAAGATGCCATTGCCAAATTTTTAGTATAATCTTCTGAAACAGCAGCTGCAGATGATAAGTTGTTTAATTGTCCAGCAGTCTCGTTCAATTTTTGAACACCACCAACCAAACTAGTCATTTGCTCATCTACCAATTTCTTGATATTCTGGATTTGAGGAAGAGTGTTATCTTCTTCTTCACCTTTCTTACCTTTTTTCTTTGATGAAGATTCTTCATCGCCTGCTTCTAACTCTGGATAAACCAAATTCCACTTCCACTCTTTGTGAGGAGGATCGAATGCTGATAAAGCAAATAGAAAGGCTTCAGTACACATACCGATTGTCAACACTATACCTGCACCTGGCCAGTGCATGATTTTAAACAACGCACCAATAATAACGACTGATGCACCCAAACCGTAAGCCAAACCAGTGAACTTAGAGTATCCTGGTGACTTTTGTAATTCTGAGAATCCCATTTTTTTTCGAATTAAAAGTTAATAATATTTGTAATTTTTGTTTCCTTATAATTTTTGATTATTCACCAATGTAAGTACGAACACATCTGAATCCTAAGAATGATCTGTTCTCATTTTGATATTCGTATGTACGAACACCACACTGCAAGAAGATACCTACATCTTTCCATGAACCACCACGGATTACTTTTCTTCTCATCACATCCTTATCAGAACTCTTAGCATTATATTCATAACTTGGGTTCAAATCGTGAACAAATGAATAGTTTGATTCATGATAAGCAGAAGAGGTCCACTCTGCAACGTTTCCTGCCATATCATACAAACCGAAATCATTTGGTGGATATGCAGCTACCTTAGAAGAAATCAAATAACCATCATCTGTGTAATTACCACGTTGTGGCTTGAAGTTAGCCAAGAAACAACCTTTTGCTGTACGGATATAGTTACCTCCCCAAGGATACATTGACAAATCTTTTCCACCACGAGCAGCATATTCCCACTCAGCCTCAGTTGGAAGACGATAATCTTGAACACGAACACCCTTGTGAGATACTTGATAAGAGTTAAACAAATAAGATCTCCAATGGCAGAATGCCTGTGCTTGTTCCCAAGATACACCCACAACTGGATATTCACCATAACCTGGGTGAGAGAAATACAATCTCATATATGGTTCGTTGTATGCATACGTATAGTCACGAATCCAACACAATGTATCAGGATAGATGTTTACACGTTTTTGAGATACAAAATCTGAACGTCTTTTCAACTCACGATATACTGTGATATTTTGGATTTCACCCTTTTCGTTATAGATGGTAGTATCCTTCTTAATCATCACATCCGCACTATCCTTTGTCTTTCCTAAACCTGCTATGCTACGATTGTAACGACCTAACAATGGATCAAATTTATTCTCCTTCTTAGCAGCCTGTACATAATCCACCCAAGCATACTTATACATCAACAAAGTAGAATTAAACTCAGGGGCGAAGTCAATCTTATCATCACCTTGATAGAACAAGCTATCCAAAGCCATCTTTTGATCTTCTGTAGGCTTTGCCCAAGGAATTTTCTTCTTATAATTCAAGTATGGCCTTTCCAATTCGTTTCCATTCTTATCTTGGAACACCTTGTACGTTTCATCCACTTCTGACAACTTCTCACGAGCAACAGAATCCTTCACCCACTCAACGAATTGTTTGTACTCACCATTAGTAATCTCCGTCTCATCCATCCAGAATGCATCTACGGAAACCGTACGAGACTGGGATGTCATAGCCCAGTTGGCATCTTGGTCATTTTGACCCATAGTGAAAGAACCTCGCTTGATATACAACATTCCATACGGAACGGGTTCTTTCCACGACTTGTTGTAAACTCCCACCAATTCTCCATTTTCTCCACTACATCCAGCGAGAAGGACGGCGACTAATGAAATAATTAACAGCTTTTTCATGATATACACTACTTTATTATCTTTATCATTTTGTTATTTACTCTATAAAATTCTCTCACTCTTATATTTATTTTTTTTAGCAAACTGTGGTTTGAAACAATAACGCAAAGAGACTTCATGACTTCCCCCCGACCTTATCATTTTCGAAGTAGGCAAATCATAAGAATAACCCAAATGGAGACCTTGAATAATATCAATTCCAAAAAGGAACACGAATGAATCTCCAAATCTATAAGAAATTCCACCTCTCACTCTTTTAGAATATTCCAACAAACCTGTCACCTCTGCCTGCCACGTTGACAAATCCGTCTTAACATAAGCAGCCGGAGTAACTGTCCATTGCGGATTATGTGTTTCAAACGTATATCCCCCGAATAAATGATAAGAACGTGGAATATACAACTGGTAATTATCAGCTCCCAGCTCAATTGCCGATGCAGTCAAATGCTGAACCGATAACCCCACAAATGAAACATCCGTACGATACATACAACCAAACGAAGCGTCAAAAGCGACATCACTATAGCCTTCTGCCGTAAATCCATCTATAAATGGATCAGAAGACTGGTGATATTCATCTCCCTCCATCAACTCGCCATCACCTCCCGTCAAATCAACACTCTCTTTATCCACCGTTTGACTGACAAATCCTACATTTAATCCTAAACTCAAACTTCCCGTTGGAAGATTGAATTTGTACGAATATTGTAAAAGAACGCTTTGGTTTTTAAACAAACCTATATCATCACTCGAAAAAATCAATCCAACACCATGATTCGTATCTCCTACCTTAAACGGATATGCTATCGAAAATAACAAATCTTTCGGTGCTCCTTTAAATCCAATCCACTGCAAACGATAAATCCCCCCCACACTCATCATATCATCTACTGCAACCGCCGCTGGATTTATAGCCGACTGACATTCTACATATTGACTAAACTGTGGACTCTTCTGAGCTGATACCTCTATGAAGAACAGGCTCATCAATAATAGGATTTTCCATCCTCTTTTCATACCACTCACATTAGTCACATTTGAAATCAACGACAATATTACAATTTTTTACAATAATTTACAAATAGAGGGCCGAAATTTAAACATTTTTTTGTTTATTTTTTTTCAACACCCTGTTAATAACTTCTAATATTCCTCTTCGTTAAAAAAGAAATCTTCCTTACTTGGATAATCTGGCCATATATCTTCTATGCTTTCGTATATATCACCTTCATCCTCCATCTCTTGGAGATTTTCAATCACCTCCAATGGCGCTCCCGACCTTACTGCAAAGTCAATCAACTCATCTTTTGTTGCTGGCCATGGAGCATCTTCTAACTTCGAAGCTAATTCTAATGTCCAATACATTTCAATCAGAATTTATTTTTTACTTTGTCTTTTATACTACTTGATTTGCATCCTAGTAGAGGATTGCAAAAATATATTTTTTTTTGTTGTCACCAACTATTTTAAAAACTTTTTTTCATCTCTCTCGATTATTTTTTTACAAAAAAAACGGAGGCATGTAATATAAATTGTATGTCTCTCTCTGCAAATCATTATTATAGATTAGAATACCATAAAAGAAAAGATCTAAATCAACCCTCACATTTGCACTCTCCCTTATCTTATTCCATACCTTCTCTTTTTCCTTATCTTTATGTATGTCCGATATAATCACAACTGACGTTGTCACCAACTTATTCTCCACCTCACTATAAAGATTTTCTATCTCTTCGGACTTACACTTCCTTCCGAAACACACCAACCCTATCTCACCCTCTGTCACATTTTCTAGTTGCTTTTTATAATCTTCATACACCTGAACATTTTCCACACCCGTCTTCTTCAAGTTCATCTTCAACAGCTCAGCCTCAGACTTCTCTTTTTCTCCCGCATAAACCTTCGTCCGACTATCAGGTGTCGCCAAATATATAGTGCTAATTCCAATCGATGAGCCAAACTCAACAATGGTTTGGGGATGAAAGAATTTCGACAAGCGGAACAACAATTGGTCGTATGATGGTGAAAACGTGTTTTTCCCGACCAAAGAAGAGAGCAACACCTCCTCTTGTCCATCATCGCCGTCCTTGCTTATCAACAATTTCTTGGATGATTTCTTTAAAATTTTACGCAATGCCTCCACCTGACTGAATCGATAGTAAGGATGCTTATTCTCTATAACCATCGTCATCAGGTAATATACATACGGAGAATGGATTCCAAATCCTTTTCTATGCTTCGACTTGAATAAATATTGAATATATTTCCAGATATAACACATAAGAAAAAAGAGGGAACAATTAATGTCCCCTCATCCGAACTATATGGTTTTATTATTTCACACGTTCAATATATGAGCCATCACGAGTATCAACCAAAATAGTTTCTCCCTCGTTAATAAACAATGGAACACGCACCGTTGCACCTGTTTCCACTGTAGCTGGCTTCAATGTGTTAGTTGCTGTATCCCCCTTCAAACCTGGCTCTGTATATGTAATCTTCAACGGAGTCTTCACTGGCATTTCAGCAAACAAAACAGACTCTGTTGACGCATCGAATACAACTTCCACAACATCACTCTCCTTCATGAATTCTACACCAGTAATCAAGTCATGAGCGATAGGAATTTGTTCAAATGTTTCATTATTCATGAAAATATAATTTTCACCTTCTTTATACAAGTATTGGTGTTCACGACGTTCTACACGAACATCTTCTAATTTTTCACCAATGTTGAAACGTTTCTCAACAACGAGTCCATTGACAACATTTTTCAACTTTGTACGCATAAAAGTATTACCCTTTCCTGGCTTTACATGCAGGAATTCAATACAAAAATAGAGCTTGCCATCCATACGAATGCAAGTTCCATTTTTAATGTCTTGTGCATTAATCATATTAAATTGCTTTAAAATTATCTTTTCATTTTCAGGTTGCAAAGTTAATGCAATTCTGTAAATTTCAAAATAGTAATATCATAAAAAGTAAAGAATAAAAATAGAATGACAGAAAGATTCTTTATCTTTGCAACCAAATTTACACTGTCTATACAGACAGAAACAAAAAAACGAATCAATAAAATAAAAAATAAGATTAAATATGAATTTTGTCGAAGAACTGAAATGGCGTGGCATGATTCAAGACATGACCCCCGGAACTGAAGAACAATTGAAAAAAGAGATGACTTCTGCTTATTTGGGTATAGATCCTACAGCAGACTCTCTTCATATAGGTCACCTCGTCGGAGTTATGATGCTTCGTCACTTCCAACGTAGTGGACATAAACCAATTGCATTAATCGGAGGTGCAACGGGAATGATCGGTGATCCTTCTGGAAAATCACAAGAGCGTGTATTAATCGACGAGCCCAAACTACGACATAATCAAGAATGTATAAAAAAACAGTTGGAGAAATTTCTTGATTTCAACAGTAATGCCGAAAACGCTGCTGAGCTAGTCAACAATTACGACTGGATGAAGGATTTCACATTTCTCGACTTCATCAGAAATATCGGGAAACTCATCACCGTCAACTATATGATGTCCAAAGATTCTGTCAAACGTCGTTTTACAGGAGAAAATGGCGCCGACGGAATGTCCTTTACCGAATTCTCTTACCAACTACTTCAAGGATATGATTTTGTTTATTTGAATGAACATAAAAATTGCAAACTTCAACTAGGTGGTGCTGATCAATGGGGAAACATCACGACAGGAACCGAGATGATTCGAAAAATCTCAGGAAATGAAGCTTTCGCCCTAACCTGCCCTTTGATTACAAAAGCAGACGGAAAAAAATTCGGTAAAACAGAATCTGGTAACGTATGGTTGGACAGACGATATACCTCACCATATAAATTCTATCAATTCTGGTTGAACGTCTCTGATGAGGATGCTGAAAAATACATTAAAATATTCACAAGTCTTCCTCACGACGAAATCAACGCACTCATTCAAGAACAAAAAGAGGCTCCTCATTTACGTCCATTACAGAAAAGACTAGCAAAAGAAATTACCATCATGGTACATTCTCAGGAGGATTATGATGCTGCCGTAGAAGCTTCCAATATCCTATTCGGTAATGCAACATCCGATTCTCTAAAAAAATTGGATGAAGAGACATTCCTTTCCGTATTTGAAGGCGTTCCTCAATTTGAGGCCTCTCGCAACGATTTGTCGAACGGAATCAAAGCATCCGACCTGCTGGCTACCAATACCAACATTTTCAATTCCAAAGGAGAAATGCGCAAACTGGTTCAAGGTGGAGGTGTCTCTATTAATAAGGAGAAAATCACAGATGCTGACATTGTAATCAACTCGCAGAATTTACTTAATAACAAGTATATCTTGATTCAACGTGGTAAGAAGAACTACTACTTAATCATTGTCAAATAATACAATACTCTGATTATCAAACAATATCACTGTTTTTTCTTCTTCGTTCTTCTCTTTTTAGATTTTTTTTAAGAAAAAACACAGTGTAAAATTTTGATTAAACAAAAAAAGGTAGTACCTTTGCATCGCTTTCGAAAAGAAAGCAATTTTAGGATTGTCTCATGGTGTAATGGTAGCACTACAGTTTTTGGTACTGTCTGTCGAGGTTCGAATCCTCGTGAGACAACCAATCCAAAGAGATTCTGATTTTTCAGAGTCTCTTTTTTATTCTCATACTTATTTAATATTTAACGATTTAGGGATTCTAAAAAAAAGCGTATTTTTCAGTCATCACATATTTTTTCCATATTTTACTTTTTTATATTCTATATTTGTAAAAAAAACATACATCATGAAGAAAAAATTAAAATTCATCACATCGCTGTTTTTCCTTGGATTAGGCACACCAACCTCTATTTATGCAGCGAACAATCCATTAGCTCAATACGAGAGCTTTCTCGAGCCTGAAGACGACATTATTATCACGGAAAAAGTAGAAACCATCTCCTACTCCCGCAACTCATCGGGTGTTTCCGCTTCGCGTTCTGTAAAAACCAAATACATGAACCGTCGGTATGGAGCCAACCACGAATTCCAAATTTATTATAATGAAGAGGATTCTAAACTAACTAATATCAAGTCAGAACGTGTCTCCTATTTCTTCTCATCCAATTTAGATAATGATGGTATCTTTTTTGATGGCATGAACATATGTAACTGTCAAACCAATCTGAAAGCTGCCGGGGAAAAAGCGACCTTCGAATACGACCAAAACTACAACAATGCTTTATATCTCGCAAAGGCTGTTTTCGCAGAATCTGAATTTATCGGCAAGCACACCATCATAGTGGAAGTTCCCGCTTGGCTAAACATGGAAATCAAAGAATTCAACTTCAACGGGAAGGTGTCCAAAACGACAAAACCAGATGGTAAAAAGAACACGTACACATACACAATGGAAAACGTGAAACCTCTTCGAGAGGAAAGTCATACGCAACCGCCATTGTACACTTTTCCCAGTCTGCTATTTGTCTATAAATCTGCGACGCTGTCCAGCAGTAAAGAACTGACATTATTTCCAACTGCACAAGATCAATATCAATGGTACAATCAGCTAATGACGCAAATCGCCGAAAACACCGACAGTATATGTAAGGAAACCAAAAAAATTGTCGCCCTCTGCAAGAACAACTACGAGAAAGTCTCCACTCTTTATCAATGGGTACAAAAAAATATCCGCTACATAGCTTTTGAAAACGGCATTGCAGGCTTCAAGCCTCAACTAGCAAGCAGGGTATTGGATGACAAATACGGTGATTGCAAAGGCATGGCAAATCTTCTTCGTAACATGCTAAGATGTGAAGGTATCGACAGCAGAATGGTCTGGTTAGGAACAAATGATCTTCCTTACGACTACTCCACCCCGTCACTGGCTGTAGATAATCACGCCATTTGTGCTGCTATCATAGGGAAAGACACCATATATCTTGATGCCACTTGTGAATATGCTGCCATGAAAGAATATCCAAGTTCTATCGCCGGACGTCCTGTAATGATGGAGAACGGGAACAACTGTATTCTCACCCACGTACCTGCCAGCCGTCCACACAACAATTTGGATAGCACACACATATCCATGACAATAACAGACAAAGGATTAGAAGGGAAATACAAAAACATCCAAAGAGGTGATGATAAAATCAAGTTTCTCTACTATTTCGACGATGATTTCTCTGACATCTTGAAATCATTGCAAAGAAAAGGATTCAAAGGCCTCCCTCCTACCAATGAACAGGTGAAACTGTCTGGTGTAACATCAGCAGACAAGGAAGTAATCGTGGAATATCCTTTCATCTTGGAAGAAGCAGTTGTCAAATCAGACAACAAATATTATATATCCATGGATATCACCCACAGATTATTATCGCTGGAGACAGATGAAGACAAAAAGAAGGGCAACCTATATTTCAAATACAAAGCAGTAGATACCTACACGGCTGAACTGACAATCCCTGCCGGCTATAAGGTGACTCACAAGCCTGCCGATCTGAAGATCGATAAGCAGAAATACAGATTTGAAATAAAATACGAACTAAAAGGAAACAAAATTCTCTACAGAAGATTCATTACGCTCAAAGAACAAACGATTCCTCAAGAGCAATTGAGTGAGTGGAATAAGGATCTTGAGAAATTGAAATCCGCATATTTAGAGATGCTCATATTAGAGAAATAAATCACATTGTAAAAACAGGATAATCCCATCCACAATTCTTATATAAAATGAAAAAATACATAGCAATTATAGTAGCTCTACTACTCGTCCTTCCTTCTCACGCGAAAAGGAGACCGCTTAACGAAGAAAAAAAGATTAATGAAATATGGGCTCGTACTGACATGCCTGAATTCAATGATTTCACCGTGAAAGACAAATACAAAAATGAACCTATCATATTTCTTGCAAAATATGATGAATTCATAGGCAAAATGAGGCTCGTTCTTGCTGGCGAAGCACTCCCTATAACCATCACGAAACTATCTCGATGTCTCGTGAAGATAAACGACAACAGTGCCATTAAATCGTTTTCTGAAATCGAATACAAAAATTATTCACAGACACAAAAAAGCGTTGTAGGTATCCGTATTCACAAACAAGATGGTTCTCTTATTGAATTAAATCCCAATGATTATATCAAAGTCGGCACAAACTTAAAAGGGAAGAATACCAAAAACAATGTGTCGAAAATAGCTGTGCCCAATTTGCAAAAAGGAGATATCGTTGACTATTTCATTTATCAAGAATTAGACATGTTAAGCAGCAAGCAAATTGAATATCCGCTCAGCGACTTTGCTCCAATTCAAAAATATCGTTTCCACGGAGATATAACGTCACAGTATCGCACTCAGGAATCTTGGTATTGGCTACCTAGTTATATAAAACCAAAAGAAATAAACGACAAGGACAAAACACATTTAGATTTTGAACTTACGGATATCGACAAACAACCAAAAGAAGTATTCAATGCGCCATACAGAGACGAACCTCGTTTGAAAATATGGTATGACAAATACCTAACAGGCTGTTCTAATGCTCCTATGATTAAAAAATTTAGTAAAATAAACCGCATGACAAAACAAACAGAAGCAAATAAAATCAACGAAATAATAAGCGATCATGCATTTTATTATTCCAAAATTCGTGCGACGACCACGAATGAATATATTAAATTTTACAACAAAGCTTTCGTCTATTTGAAAAAATACTTGGCTCAGCATCCTAATCTATCTGAGAAACAAATAGCCGACGAGGTTTACAATTATCTATGTTTTGCCCGAAACGGAAATGATATTTCCATTACACCTGATGCCTTCTGGGTCTTCTTCTCTGTCATGACCACCAAATTAGGTTTAACGCGCACCTACGGTATAGTAAACAATAGATATGCAGGAAATTGGGAAAACCAACTCTTCGAAGAATCATATAACTCAGTCATAAAATTAAAAGATGGCACTTGTTACTACCCTTGTTCCAACAACCTACCTTGTGCCATAGACCAACCTTCTGTTTATGAAGGCATGGAAGCTATTCTGATTGATGCGGCCAACAAACCATTGAAATACAAACTCTGTACCGACTACAACAAGCTTACACGAAAGAAGATCAACATTACGCCTGCCAACAAAAATCGATCTGAATATGTAATCAATGTGACATTGGATGATACAGACATCAACGCTCTTAACATAGATCGAACCGTTTCAATTCTTGGAGTAGATAAAATTGACACCCGTAAAGATCTAGGTACTTTCCATCAATGGGATTCCATTATGCGCAAGCACTTCAATATTACCCAAACATACGAAGAGACAGCAAAGAAAAATGGAATGGATCAAAATCTAATCGACCAATACACGGCTTATTTTGAGTTAGAACCTTACTTTCAGAAAAAAGCTTTTGAAAGTGAAGCAGAGGAATATTTCCGCAATCCTGTAAAAAAGCTGCAGCAATATAACATAAAATCCTACGGATTATTCGCCAACCAACCGCAATTCACATACACTTCCTCAACTAAAGTGGGAGAAATGGTGCGGACTGCGCCCAACAGCAAGATTGTCAGTATAGGATACCTGCTCAAGAATTTAGGGTTTTCTGCTTTAAAGAAAGATCGAAAATCAAATATTGTCTTCAACAGCACCTCACAAGTTGTCTATAAAATAAGTCTTGATATACCAAGTGGCTACAAAGTAGAAAACTTGTCAACTCTTGAAAGTTCTGTCTCAAACAAATGCGGACTATTCAGTTCAACCGCAAAAGTTGAAAATGACAAATTGATTCTCTCTGTAGAATGGGATATCAACAATGTAGAATACCCTGCTCAAGACTGGAATAGTTTGTTGGAGATTTTCAATGCTTATGATAACCTCTACAACAAATCCGTCGTTCTAAGTAAATAATCGATCCCGACAAAATAGGAGGAAGAATGTGTATGAATATCCACATTCTTCCTTTTTAATGTAATCGCAAATTTATTCTCTACCAGGATATTTCAAATCCAAAAAAAAAGATTACCTTTGCAATACCATAAAACAAAAAATTAGTTAATAGGCTTGCGGTAATAGCTCAGTTGGTAGAGCACTAGCTTCCCAAGCTGGGGGTCGCGGGTTCGAGTCCCGTTTACCGCTCAAAGAGGATGCATCCTTGAACTGAACCCCGAAAGTTGGACAAAAAAACTTTCGGGGTTCAGTTCACCTTGGGACACATCCTATTTTTTTTACCTTTTAGAATTGAATCGTAATTTATAAATATCTTATTATTTATGTCTGAAATCATTGGTAATTCTCCTCAGGCATAAAAAGGATTTTTAGCGTATCATCAGCCACCTTGTATTGATATATGATGGTAATGTTGGATTCCCTATAGAGCATCAACGCAGGGCCTAATACAATTGGTCTTATATGTTCCCTCATGTTATCTTTAAATTCGTTTGGATCTTCAATCTCAACGTCATGCAGTTCATACTGATAAGTGAAACGCATCTTCTCCCAATCCATCTCTACATCTTTCAAGATAGTGTATTCATCAACATCTGACGGACATAGAGATTTTATAGATTTCACCTCGTCATTGATTTTATCCTTCACATTGATTTTTGCTTGTGCAGCATCTACCTCTTGCCCATACTCTTCTGGAGTGACTGTAATCTCCTTTACTACCGCATGCTCACTCGTGAGGTATTTTACTGTTATAGAATAGTCTGCATTCTTCATCATTTGTATAAACACCCACAAATCTGGTCTCTTATGAATCAAATCTATAAAAATTTTTTTAGCCAACTCAGAATCCTGCTCCTTTATACTTTTGGCAACCAAGTCACTAGTAAGACTATAATACATGATGACGTTATTTTCCTTCCCATTACATTTTATACTATCATACGACTCATATTCTGTCACTTTAATAGGCAATTTTGCATTCTCATCCTCAACATATTTTTTAACAGCGTATTGGCTGGTTTGTGTACACGAAAGGAAGGAAAAAAATCCTATTCCTAATATTGCAAATTTAATTTTTCTCATATCTTTTTTATAAGTTCAATATCATACTAGTCTTATTTGATTACCCCGAACCACCCTGCCTCCGTAGAGACATACGACAGTTCGTCTACATGACCGTTCGTACCCACCATGCAGGGCAAACACATCACCCGCGATTTCAACGCAAATCGAAACTGATATCGTCATTTCTATAATGTGACATTCTCTAATCATCTTTTAAACGTATCTCATTTATAATTTGATATCCAATAACAAACCACACGATTGCACCAACTAATGAATAAGCTTCCGCAACAACAGCGTCATCCGTTCCAAGACATTCGTTTTTCACCTCCAACACAAATGAAGCGACAAAGTTGATTATAAAGGAAACAACAACCGTAGAAATTGCCAGAAATATCGTTTTATAAACATGTTCTTTTCTGTCAATATCCTAAAAACAAAATCGACATAAGAATCTCCACAGGACATTGTATCAAAAGCTTGCATATTTCCTTCATCTTCCTTATTGTTTTTAAGTGGTGAAAGTCTTAAAACGGAACAAGGAAAGGGACATAAACATCCCCTTTCCTATGTAATATTACCATCTATGAAGATATCAACCTCTTATCGCCTTACGTCATTCCTAAACAGTTCAATTTACCAATCGTTTTTTTTTAGAACTTTCCTGAAAGGATTTCTTCCAACATAACCACCATACCATTGATGTGTTGAAGGAGCGGATCACTAAGCAATATAGATTTGTTGCTGATAACCTTCGTTTCCACATAACTGTTGCTTAGTCCACCAACAGCTTCCTCGAAATTAGAGAATGGCACCACACCATCAGGATCACCATGAAGAAGTTTCAATTTATACTGTGGTTGCCATCCATGACATAGATTTTGACGATCCATCAATTCAAGAAGTTTAGCCAAATGGTTGGGATGTTCCGTGATATATTCCATATTGAGGATATCGCCAAGAGACTTACCATTGAACTTCAACATCATATCAATTATATTCTCTCTATTATTCTTGACAGCTTGAGGAACTCCTGTCGAAAGAGCCCAATCTGTAAAGAAATCCTCATATTTCATATCAGTCACCTCTGATGGATAGCTATTGAACATACTGTTGATCACAAGAGGAACCACAGATCCGAGTCCCATTTTCTTACCCTGCTTATATTCTCCCATATAAGTCTCGAAGGTACGACGAAGATCGTATGGGCCATCACCGCAATACACCTTATCCAAATTAATTCTCTTTTGGGTGTCCATATCTAATTGTTGCACTCTACGAAGAGAAGCCAACGAGACAGAGCCACCTTGTGAATAACCTACTATATAGGATTTATAGGATTTATCAAGAGCAAGTTTTTTTGCCTTTGCATAGTCTAAAAGAGCAATAAGAGCATCTACACTGGTACGACCATGAACCTCATGATTCAGATATAAATCAGGATGGTCGGAAGTGGAACCGAGACCGATATAATCAGGCAAGATGCAAAGTGCACCTGTTGCCGCCATAATTGCTTCTACCGAAGTGTATTTTGTAGGAATCATTGCGAATCCAATCTGAGTACCGTGATTAATCAACATCACCTTATCCATTTTGCGAAGAAGTGGATATACAATCAAAGCAGAAGTATTCACCGGAGCCATATTCTGGTCAAGTGTTTTGTATTCGATACGTACCACTTTGTATAAAAGAGGAGCTAACGCTTTGGTCGTAGCACCTTGTTCTGCATCTTGATTCTGATTAGCCTCCTTGTAAACTTTATCCACACCATCGAAGATGTCTGCGTCAACGCTTTTCTTCATATCTCCGATAGTCATCTCATAGAGTTCATGTTCCGTAACCTCCGATTCATCAAGCACGATGAAAGAAGGCTCACTACTTTGATTCATTTCTTGTGTATCCAAGACACTATTTTTCTCACAAGAAGTTAACCCTGCAAGGATGATCGACAAAGCGATAAAAAGTTTCTTTTTCATTTCAATTGATTGTTACTAAATATAAATAATAGCCCAAATTTAAATAAAAAATATTGATTTGTTAATAAATTATAAAAATTCTCTTGCGTAAAAAGTCCCATCAAATCGAACGTACAATCCTCGTGGAGACGCACGGATGTGGGTCTCTACGATGCAATACAATGGATGCAACGCATAATACATCACCTGCAAATTGGTGATGTCTGGTTATGGCATCAATCGTTGTTTTTATTTCCTTGTGATTATATTAAGACTTCTTTTTAAGCTGTCAATTTCTTGGAGATGTAGATTGAACTCCTCCTCATGGATAGGTACAACTTCGTAGATGGATGCGGTGTCCGATTCGGAATGTTCAGGTCCAGACCACTCTTTTTTCCAACCTTCCGTCAATTCTAACTTAAAGGAAACGGCAGACAAATCTTCATGAAACTTAACCGATTTCATGTCGTATCTGAAGTAGTCTGAAGTCAATGTGGTGACGTATCGTTCAAAAACGCCCTGTTTTTCATACAACTTGAATAAATCAGGATCAATCGATATAATTATGCCCTGATGTACTTTCCTAATAATGTAATTAGAGTCTTCGGCTACCATTTCACCTCTCCTAAAATGCCAAAAACCTAATTCGATTAACATTAAAAAGACAATTAGAGCACCGATTATCCTGTATATGCGCATATAGAATCGTATGAAAGCATTAGATTCCTTCTGTCGTGTCAACCTTAGCCACGCCACAGCGGAAAAGAGGGAAACCATAAACAAGATCGCATCTAAGTTCCATCTGGCATTGTCGTCATCCCCCAAACAGAAGAAAATCGTCAGAAACGCACCTAAAGATACGAAATGTAAAATCAAACTATATTTCTCTTTGTTCATCATTGCAATGTATTCATGTTTTTAGTGAGAAGATCTATTTCAATTCAACACATCGCTAATAAGGCTATGCAAATATAGATAAAATTACTCCTCCACGTATCCTTTCGCCGTTTTGTTGAACTTATAGCGTATCGTTTTTTTACTTTCTGAGATTATGGAATCGCTATCGCCATACCACTCGCTGTATTTATAGTCCTCGATTATGTTAGGATAATCATCCGTATAGATAGTATCCAAGGTGTAAGTATGCCTAGTAGCATAACCTTTACTAAATATTTTTTTTACCGTCTTCGTCCTCTTCATCATAGCCATCATCACCCACTGTTTCTCGCAAACCAGAAGCATCCGTTGTATTGGGAGAACCACCGCAACCGACCAACAAAGTGCATACGACCAATATCGCTATTTTACTCTTTTCACTTGCCATCATAATGTATCGTTTTTTTATTTCAACCATCTTGCGGATACGCTTCCTATCTTTTTGATTACTTCTCCTGAGGCGGTGTGAAGGCCTCAAGTCCAATCTCTATCTCTTCGAACCTTGCATTGGGCTTGAAATGAGAACTATTCAGTTTGATGTATCCGATTGATGTATCGTTGACCGTTATATCATCGTTTGAAAAGCGAAAGCATGCGTTCGGATACTCATCCACAGTTACAACTGTAAAAAAACTTCCCTTCCACCAGCTTTTTACACTAATGGAAGGCACCTCGGTTCTCAACTTACGCCTCGACCCACCACAAATGTACAACAAAAACATAAACGCCCCATTATTATAGCAACAAAAACGAAAGAAGTTAAGAAGGTACCATAACACCCCTTATGTCAAAAACCAATTAGAACACATAAAGGAGTGTCCTTGGGACAGAAATCTTTCAAATCGTTAACAAATCTGACAAATATGTTTATGGACTTGATAGCAGAGAACAACAAGAAGTTGCTGTAATAGAGATTTGTATGATTTCTCGCGAATCGACTCATATCATATAATTCCAAATTAGCGCATATAAAAGAGTGTCCTTCGGTTTTTAAGTACCATAACATCCCTTATGTTAAAAACAAAAAACAAGCCAATTTGATAAAATATTATGGAAGTAGAAATCGTAATAGCTATCAAAGACGGCAAGATTACGGTGAAGAAAGTAACTATCAAATCTTGACGCAACAGGGGGGGGGGAGTTGAGGCCTCCCCCTTGCTTTGGCTTGTCGGTGCAAACATACACATAAAATATGGAAAATCAAGCAAAAAGAGGGCAAAGAGGAGGGGAAAGAGAGGGTTCTGAACGAAAGAAAACAACTAGTAAGACGTATGGGTTTAATGCACCCGAATCGGTGGTTGAAATCCTTGAAAAGGTACCCAACAAGACAGACTTTATCATTCAGGCAATTCTGGAGAAAAACGTTTTCAAGTACTATAATTCCCTTTATGTTAAAAACGTGTAACTCATACATCATTCACAATCAAACGAATACAAAGATCTTCCATCAAAAAAACTCGACCATTTCGGGCATTTTCAGAGAATTTTCCTGTGTTTTTTTGCATTTCCTTCGACCATAATAATGATATGAATACCCTACCCAGGGCGATACCCATGGGCTATATCTGTTGCAGCCTTTCAGGCTGACGGGTACGGACAAGGAACGGTACGTAATTCACCATGGGCGAATGTGATTCGCCCCTACAATTTGGATGGTGTCCAATTCCATCGGGTGGATACATTGGGGACAACGCGACACTCCTCCATAACGTGATGCCGCCAACCCCTGAAAGGGGTGATATATCATAGGCACGGGTGTGAGCCCGTGTATGAAACAGGGCATACGGTAATTGGAACCCCAAAGGGGTGACACATAATTACAGCGCATACATGATGGCATAATCTATAACGGTGTTGTTTAGTATTACTATGAGTCGCTTCGCAAGAAATCCTACAAATCTGTTCAAATCTAACAAATCGCTTTTAATGCAACTCATATTTGTAGGATTTGTAAAGATTTGTATGATTTCTGTCCGAAGGACACTCCTTTGAATCTATGCGTTGGAATAGGTTTTAGGTACTATAATTCTGTTTTCAAGTACTATAATTCCCTTTATGTTAAAAACAAAATCTGATATAGTATATGCATTCCGTTTTATTGAAATAGAGCCAAAATACTATGAATCAGTATTAAAAATCTTCGACTAACGTCGATAGCATTTTTTTGTGCTTTATCTTTGAGAAATACTTCTCCGCCGTCTTATCGTCCCCTCGGCTCGCATAAAGAATCCCGATCATATAATAGTTAGAATTGTCATCAGAGAGAATATCAATACCTTTAGAATTAAAATATTCAAATGTCTCTCGCCCTCCCCACCTTTTTAACTCTTCGTCTGTCGGATTGTGGTCAAAAATAGTCTCTTTTTTACTTTCCATATTGTTTTCAAGTACTATAATTCCCTTTATGTTAAAAACCAGTAATTCATACATCGCTCACATTCAATAAAATACAAAGAATTTTTATTAGAAAAATTCGACCATCTCGGGCTGTTTCAAGAAATTTCCTTGCGTTTCTTGCATTTCCTTCGACCGTAATAATGATATGAATACTCGTTCTGTTTATCCGCAACTAAGATAATACTTATCGGGTATCTTTCCAAAATTTTCTCACGAATCCTTTCTTTATGCGACAATGCATTACTTTGCGTGCCACAATACCTTACATATAGATTTTTTGAAATCTCTTGAAAGCCATCCTTCGCTAATACCCTGCAAAATTCGGTTCGTGAATGTCGCCCAATCTTCGTCCGCTCTGAAAAATTCACAATAACATATATCCACATAACTACTCATATTTAGGATAATACAATATTTTTCCTTCTCCAACATAAACCCCTGCTAACGTCCTCGCAGTCGATATCATTTGATCATAAGTTACTTTGTCATATAGAAGTTGCAAAAAAGCCTGTTTGACCGATTTGTCAATATTCATTCTTTTGGCTGAATGTAACTCAAAAGCCTTCTCATCCACAAACGGTCTATACGGTTCCATCAAATCATCTGCCAACGGAAAAGAATTGTAATAATTTCTATGGAAAACTCCCACCAATGGCAAAAGACCCGCATCCATTATGGCTCTTGTCATGAACGATCGTAACAACATATATCCATAATTTAAAAAATTGTTTGGCTCCTTCCCTATCCTGTCTCGTATAAACTCTTTCCCGAAAAGTTTTTTCCAATACTCTTTTGCCGCCACTCCTTCTCTATTTGATGTGTCCCCCGACTTTACATTCGAATAATATGGTTTCAGCAGACCAACTTCAATATTTAGTTTTTCAAGCAATAGAGATTGATTTAAAATCTTATGTTCCACTATCTATTTCCATATACGTTTCTTTAATGGTTCCTGACATGCAAGCTGACCTCTGATATATTTGGATTGCATCCCATTTGATTCTAAATCAAAAAGCATAGAAGTCGGTATATGTCGCTCGTTGCAAAAAACAACGGACACATTGGATTCCGCCAATTTATTCAACAACGGAACTGTCAAATGAACTGAATGATGATCCACCAAAAGACATCTCACATCTTCTATCGGACGCAAATACATCTGTTCTCCCTGAACAATTTTTATCTGATTGTATTCAAGAGAGACTTCGCTGGATTTTCAAATACAATGGTTTGTTTCGGCATAATCATTCTATATAAGTGTTTCAAAATATGTCCATGATTCCTTGAAATGAATTCTACGAATTCACCTTTTCATTCTTTTCCTTCAACAAATATATCCATTTTCTCTTCACTCTTTTCCTCATTCAAAATTCAAATCCTATCTTTGCACAAAATTTTACGGCATATATGGAGTTCGATCTAAAAAAAGAATTAAGTTCACGCATACTCGTACTCGACGGTGGTATGGGTACCATGATACAACAATATGGATTAACGGAAGAAGATTATCGCGGAGACTTCGTACCCAACAGCGACGTGCAACAGAAAGGAAACAACGACCTGCTCTGTATAACACGAAGCGACGTCATATCCGATATCCATAACAAATACCTGGAAGCGGGAGCTGATATCATCGAGACTTGCTCGTTCAACTCTCAACGAATCTCCATGGCCGATTATAAAATGGAGGGTCATATCCACGAACTTAACTTCGCAGCTGCTCAATTAGCACGCAAGGCCGCGGATATCTATACGGCTAAAGACCCAACCAAACCAAGGTTCGTGGCGGGTTCCGTCGGTCCTACCAACAAGACCTGCTCCATTTCGCCAGACGTCAACAACCCTGCCCTCCGAAACGTCTCCTTCAACGAGATGAAAGAGGCTTACATCGAACAAATGGATGCTCTCATCGAGGGTGGCGTCGATGCTCTTCTCATCGAGACAATTTTCGATACACTCAACGCGAAAGCTGCCATCTCGGCTGCCAACGAATGTATCGCTCATTGCGGACGTACCGTCTATATCATGCTCTCTGCTACAGTGGCAGACATCAGCGGAAGAACGCTATCCGGTCAAACCATGCAGGCATTCATGAACTCCGTCATGCACGCCAATCCACTATCCATCGGACTGAACTGTTCTTTCGGAGCTAGAGATTTGAAAAAATATCTAAAAGAAATAAGCGATGTAGCTCCTTGTTATGTCAGTGCCTACCCTAACGCAGGTCTTCCAAATCAGTTCGGAGAATACGATGAGACACCAGAGATGATGGCAGAACAGGTGATCGAATACGTAGAAGAAGGGTTGGTCAATATCATAGGAGGCTGTTGCGGAACAACACCTGCCCACATTGCCAAATACCAAGAGTTTGTCAATAATGCGAAGCCTCGTGTTCCTAAGATTGCCAATCATCACTTGAAACTATCGGGGCTCGAACCATTGGAAATCAAATCCATCAATGCAAGCCTCAACGAGAAACAAGATCGCTCCCTATTTGTCAACATAGGAGAGCGATGCAATGTGGCTGGTTCAAAAAAGTTCCTTCGTCTCATCAACGAGAAGAACTACGAAGAGGCTCTATCTATCGCAAGGAAACAAGTAGAAGATGGTGCGCAGGTGGTCGATGTCAATATGGATGACGCCATGCTGGATGCCAAGAAGGAGATGGTCACCTTTCTAAATCTGATTGCCTCCGACCCCGACGTGGCAAGAGTGCCCATCATGATCGACTCCTCCAAATGGGAGGTGATTGAGGCTGGATTGCAATGCGTACAAGGCAAATGCATTGTCAACTCCATCTCATTGAAAGAGGGCGAAGCAAAGTTTTTGGAAAAAGCCAAAAAGATTCAACAATATGGAGCAGCAACCGTGGTGATGGCCTTTGACGAACAAGGGCAGGCCGCCACATACGAACGTCGTATCGAGATATGCAAACGGGCATACGATCTACTAACCCAAAATGGGTTCCCTCCAGAAGACATCATATTCGACCCTAACGTGCTATCCGTAGCAACAGGTATCGAGGAACATAATAACTACGGTGTTGATTTCATCAATGCAACGGAATGGATTCGTCAAAACCTCCCTTATGCAAAGATCAGCGGAGGTGTCAGCAACCTTTCTTTCTCCTTCAGAGGTAACAATCCAATCAGAGAAGCGATGCACTCCGTTTTCCTTTATCATGCTATCAAAAAAGGAATGGACATGGGTATCGTGAATGCAGGAATGTTGCAGGTTTACGAAGAGATTCCAGCCGACTTACTTGAACTGGTAGAAGATGTTGTTTTAAATCGACGCAAAGATGCCACCGAGCGACTGATAGAGAAGGCTGATGAGATAAAAAATTCACAAGTCTCAGAGACAGCACAGAATCAAATAGAGTGGAGAACCTATCCTCTTGAAAAAAGAATTGCCTATAGTCTTGTAAAAGGCATCGGTGACTATCTTGAAGAGGATATGGATGAGGCATTGAAAACCTATTCATCTGCCGTTGAAATCATTGAGAAACCGCTGATGGAGGGCATGAATGAGGTGGGCGAACTATTTGGCGCAGGTAAGATGTTCCTTCCACAAGTAGTTAAGACTGCACGAACCATGAAGAAAGCCGTCGCCATTCTACAGCCGCACATAGAGGCACAAAACCAAGGTTCCGGCAAGAAGTCGGGTAAAGTGTTGATTGCAACTGTCAAAGGTGATGTGCATGATATTGGAAAAAACATTGTATCCGTCATCCTAGCCTGCAACAATTACGAAGTGATTGATTTAGGTGTGATGGTACCTACAGAAGATATTATCAACACTGCCATACAAGAGAAGGTAGATGTGGTCTGTCTGAGCGGATTGATCACACCCTCACTCGAGGAGATGTGTCATGTGGCAGAAGCGATGGAAAAAGCAGGATTGAAGATGCCGCTATTAGTTGGTGGGGCGACTACTTCGGATATACACACAGCTGTCAAGATTGCTCCCTGTTATAGTGGGACTGTCATGCGAATGCGCGATGCATCACAAAACACGTATGCAATTGCTCGTCTGTTAGGAAAAGAGACGCAAAAAGAATTTATTCAGAACTTGAAGATCGAACAAGAAAACATTCGAAAAGAGAATGCGAAGAAAGAAGAAAGTCTTATCGAATACGAAGAGGCAAAGAAAAAGAAACTAAATTTATTTTAAAGACGGGAAAACTCGACCGAACTTAATTCTGTCCTTTCCCATTAGAAATGGATTCAATCATCTTTTTAATCTTTCCCGTCAACACGTTCCACTGATATTTTTTCTTCTCTTCCTTTATATTAGCAGAGAAATCGGCTGATTCATTCTGATCGAAGAAACGAACTATACCATCCGCCAAAGATGAAGAATCAGGAGATACCACATAACCGACCTTTCCATCAGGAACAATCTCAGGCAATCCACCCACATTGGTCACAATCATAGGTTTTTCAAAATGATAAGCGATCTGAGCCACCCCACTCTGCGTTGCTGTCTTATAGGGCTGAACAATCACATCTGCGCTACAAAAATACGATCCCACCTTATCATCAGACACATAATCAGACACCCAGATTATATTTGACAAGCCAAGCGTTGAAGCCATCTCTTTATACTTTTGTTCGTTTCCATAAAACTCACCAACAATCAATGTCTTCACAGGGAGTTGAGACACCCGCTTATCCGCCATTGCCTGTAATAACAGATCCAATCCTTTGTATTCTCGAATAAAGCCAAAGAACAACAGATATCTATATTCTTTCGATAAACCTAATCTTTCAATCGCTTCATCTCTACTCATTGTCTTTCCATACACATCATAAATAGGATGAGGGGAAACAACATTGGGTAGTTCTTTCCCTAAATAGTTCATGACATCTCTCATGACAAAATCAGACAAAGAAACAAATGCATCCATGCTTCGTAAAAACCACGAAGGCAAAATCCGATCCATCAGAGACGATTCATGCGGAGTCATATTATGAATCAAACCAATACATTTAGCTTTCGATTTTTTCTTGATTATCTTAGCTATGGTTCCCATCGAAGGGGACATAAATGAAATCCAATAGGCGAATATAACAACATCAGGATGACTTTGGGCTATCTTTTTTCCGACCTTCACCCAGTTAATTGGGTTTACAGAATTAACACTTCTATCAATAGTCAATTCATTAGGTTTTGGATCTGTAGTATATTGCGTTTTACCGGGGAAAAGAAAGTTGGGATACTGCAAGATGAACGTTTCAATATTCACCTCATCACCCTCGGTTTGAAACTCTTTTGCTAATCGCTCATTAAAAGCCGCCAATCCACCCCTATAAGGATAAGCCGTTCCTACAATTGTTATCTTCATGATTACCTACCTAACTGATCATTATACAATACTATCTACAAGAAATACCCTGTGGCTCTGGTTTTACATATTTCGGGAAGATATATTTAGCTATAAAATAGCCAACTAAAGCACCGATAATATCAGCCAACCAATCGCTCCATTCTCCCGAACGAGGAGGAAAGAAATTCTCTTGTAATAGTTCAATGAGTCCTCCATACAAAATAGGGAAGCCAATGCTCCATGCAACCATTTTCTTTTCTCGGAACAAATAACGCTGACGATAAAGTTCAAAACATATAATCAAAGACAATACCACATAAGCCCCTCCATGCATAACCTTATCCTTCAGATCAAAATCCGGCAATTTAAAATCTGGAACATCTGGCACAATGCTCATATAAAAAACGAACAAAGAATAAAGTACGGACATACCATACACTCGAAAGAAACGCAGCATATTAATCAATTTAACCGTTTACTATTTTTTTTAATTTACAATATCATGTTCGAACGTCTTACGAAAGGAGGAAGGATCTTCACACAAAGGAATGGAAAATATTCAATACAATTCATCACAAAAGACAACTTCTCATTCCTCTTCAGAAAAGGATTTTCCCGAAAATCAGGAACCTTATCCTCTATCTCCAGTAATATTTCTTTTAACGTTCTCTTATTGGGCTTCAGCGAATTATACAAATAACTAAACACTGAGGTCAGATACCCTTTCTTTATGTAGATATAATCCACCTCATCCTTATATAAATCATAAACACCCCGTTGTTTAGCAAAATCCAATAATTTACTAAAGGTCGAGAGTCTCTTCTTATACTTATCACTCACTTTAGATGTACACACAGAACCTGGACGTATCAAATAGTGATAGAAAGGTTTATCCACACTGGCAACCGACTCTGCCAAAATCAAACTACAGAAGACAAAAAAGCTATCATCCGCCGAACGATCTTCTGGGAAACGGATTTGTTGTTTCTCCAAATATTCCCGTCTGTATATGAACGTCCAAAAGAGAGACACATAGTTTTGTAGGAAATAGCTTTTCTTTTCTCTTGTGAAATCACCATTATCCACAATCGGGTTTTTCAAAATCTCACTCGACCGACCGTCCTCATAATCCTTGAAGGCATGACAATAACACAAATCAACATTCACTTGCCCCTTCGTCGCATTATATAGCTCCTCAAACATAGTTGGTTCAATCGTATCATCACTATCAACGAAGGCGATATATTCACCTGTTGCATATTGGAAAGCATAGTTTCGAGCCATTCCAGCACCCAGGTTATGTTCCGGCTTAACAAACTTAAACTGATCTTTCCGTACATGATTCTCTATTTTACGTTTTACCCTCTCTATGCTATCATCTGGACCATGATCATCTACGAATATAAACTCCATCTCCTGCAATGTCTGCATCAATAGTGAATCCACGCACTTCTCAATATAGAGAGCAACACCATAAACGGGAAGTATAACTGAAACTTTAACCATTTCTTCATTTTTGTTTTCACAAAAGTACAAAATTTCCGAACAAGTCATATAAAAAAGCAGTAAAGCCCATGTGTTTTTCTTCCAAAAATTATAGTTTTTAACTACCTTTGCAAAGTTTTATAATACATAAATTCAAACATAATGAAAACTGTTGTTAGTGGCATCCGTTCAACTGGGAACCTACATCTTGGCAATTACTACGGAGCCTTGAAAAATTTCATACGCATGCAGGAGAACAATCGTTGTTTCTTCTTCATAGCCGACTACCACTCTTTAACGACTCATCCAGATCCGAGCATTCTATATCCAAATGTAAAGAGTGTATTAACTGAATATCTGGCATGCGGGTTGGATCCAGAGAAATCAGCCATCTTTATTCAAAGTGATGTGCCAGAAGTTGTTGAACTCTACTTGATGCTCAACATGCATGCTTATCTAGGAGAACTAACCAAAACCGTTTCATTCAAGGATAAGGCAAGGAAACAACCAGAGAATGTAAACGCAGGGCTTCTCACCTACCCTACCTTGATGGCTGCAGATATCCTTATCCACAATGCAGACCAAGTGCCTGTGGGGAAAGACCAACTGCAACATTTGGAGATGACACGTAATTTTGCCAAACGATTCAACAATTTCTATAAAGTAGATTATTTCAAAGAACCAGTTGCTTATAACGACGGAACAGAGCCAATCAAAATTCCAGGTCTAGATGGCAGTGGAAAGATGGGTAAATCAGAAGGCAATTGTATCTATTTAGCCGATGATGCCAAAACCATTGAAAAGAAAGTCAAAAAAGCATTGACAGACCAAGGTCCGACTGAAATGAATCAGGTAAAACCCGATTACATAGAGAACCTGTTCACCATCATGAAAGTGGTATCAACACCAGATACAGTAGCTTACTTTGATGAGCAATGGAACAAATGTGAGATCCGCTACGGAGACCTCAAGAAACAACTGGCAGCTGACATCATTGCAGCAACAGAACCTATCAGAGAGCGTATCGCCTATATTGATGCACATCCTGAGATTCTACACAATGCGGTTACCAGAGGAAAAGAATTAGCCAGAGAGAGTGCCTCAAAGACAATTAAGGATGTGAGAGAGATCATGGGATTCAGAAACTTCTAAATCCACAACACATAAAAAACAATGAAGGTCGGTTCCTGATTAGGCAACCGACCTTCGTCATATCTATCACTACAACTGATTCTATCTTATTCTAGCCAACAAGGAATCGACAGTTTCTACATTCACATCCCGAGATGAGGGAATGCACGATTCCAATACTATCAAAAGTATAGCCATCAGACATTTACCAACATCCTTCATTCTTATCAACGGCTAGTAAAACAACCTATCTTTTTATCATTCCAGAGATTTTCTGAAGCAACAAAGAATTTCCTTCTTTATCTCTGAAGAGACAAACTGCCAAAATACCTATAAATGCTATTACGAACAAATATGAAGCATAAGAGCAGAATCTAACCAAACTCCAGAAAGTATCTGGTTCATGACGGAATTCAATCTCATGTGAACCAGCAGGGATTTTCAACCCTCTAAGTATCCAGTTAGCACGGAAGTGTTCCACTTGTTTCCCATCAATATATGCATTCCATCCTGGCTGATAATACACTTCAGAGAACAATGCTACATTATCCGTTTGGCTCTTTGAGGTATATGTCACCTTAATCGGTTCATAACTAACCATTTTAATTTCAGAAGTACTATCTATTGCATAATCACCAGCAGAGATGACATCAGAGAATCTTTTATCGACAACCGCTTGCGTCTTAGGATCAATACGATCCAATGCCAACATCTCTTCATCTGCATTTTCCACATAAGATACAGTATTGACAAACCATGCATTACCATTTGCACGATGATTTGTAGCAGCTGGCACATCGTCGTTAATGATTAGATAGCGCATATTCAGCATATCCAAAACTGGTGTATTTGTATTTGTCACCACACTATCAGCCTGAGCCAATGTACTTATATTTCTAAGATTAGCAATAATCTGTTTCATCTCAGGCTCTATATGTAACTCAATCAGATCCTGATATCTTCTTAACTTAGCAGCATTGTATCCACCTATCGATTTATGATAATACGATACATTCACATCATTGAATGGATTATTTAATGTTAAAACACGATAGGATGGATCCTTATCTTGTAATATGAACTCATCAGCCTTCGTTTTCACGAACTCATTATTCTTACTTTTTTTAACGAAATTATCTTCGTTAAGGTATCTTCTATCCACTGACCATAAGTCAACAAATGAAAGAACAGCGACCAACGAAATTGCAAGACCAATGTGTTTATTGAATTTTTGCTTCAACACCAGATAAAGAGTAACAAAAGCCAATGCAATTAAGAGGAACGAACGTCCCGCATCCGATACTAGAAGTGCTTCTCTATCTTCCTGAAGAGCTGTAAGATACCAATCTGGCAATTGAAGATTTGCATCCATAGGAGATGAGAACGACAACAAAGATGGGAACAGCCAAAAAAGAAGACAGAGTCCACCTGTTATCCCTGCAGATATGGTTAAGGGGCGAATATAAGATTCACTATTTGTTCTATCATCATAAATAGTTTTCAATGCCATACAAGACAACAACACAAACGTTAACTGTGGTACAACCAATGACATTGAAGGAGTTCTAAATTTATTATAGAATGGCAAGTAGTGGAACAAAAAGTCATTGACCACATCAAAATTTTTCCCCCAACTCATAATGGTCAAGAAAACCGTAGCAGCGACAATCCACCATTTATATTTGCTCTTCACAACGAAAAGAGAGAAAACAAACAAAAAGCATATAATAGCACCTAAATAGACAGGTCCGGATGTGAATGGCTGATCTCCCCAATAGGTATAAGTTCGAATAGACTTTGGTGCTTGGATATGGTTTTCTTTATATGCTTTAGCAATATGTGAATCCTTACCAAGTTCACCTCCTGAAGCACCACCATAAAAATTAGGGATCAGGAATGTCATTGTTTCAGCTTTTCCATAACTCCATGCAAAAGCATAATCCTTGTCCAAACCAGACGATTTATCTTGTTTCTCATCCACCTTAGAAGTCAATTCCGATTTACCTCTGATACTTGTCTTACTCATTTCATAATTGGAATACAGCAATCTTGAATTAAGTGCAATAGCCACAACTAGTCCAAAAGCCATTACCAACGTTGGATGAATGATCTCTTTTACCTGTTTCTCCTTAATCTTTGTAAAAATAAAACCAACATATATAAACAAACACAACAAAAAGAGATAATACGTGATTTGTATATGACCATGACGTATATTTTCCGTGAGAGCAAATGCAAACAACACACCTCCCAAAAGTCTTTTTCCCCTTATTGTCAAAAACAAGCCAGCAAGAGCCAACGGCATTGTAGCCATCACCCACCCTTTGGTGACATGCCCCGCCTCTATGATAATCGGGAAATAAGATGAAAAGGCAAACGCAGTTGCTCCCAAGATAGATATAGGGATGGAACAGCCCAACGAAAGGAACAAAACATATCCACATACCAAAGCGAACAATATGATTGCACCCGTACGAGCATCAAAAGGAAGAAACGGAGCCCTAAGCAATTCCAGTCCATTAGAATAATGATGCTTCATATTAACAGTATATCCCGGCATACCCGAGAACATACTACCACACCAGGCGACGTTATTATTCGTTTTCTCAAAATAGACATTTTCCTCCTGCGCCATTCCTCTCCACTTCGTCTGATCCCCCTGTTGTAACTCTTTTCCTTGAAATTGCGGAAGAAAAAAAACAAATGTGATAATTACAAAAAACAGAACACTTCCTACATGTGTCCAAAATACCTTATTTTTCATATATCATTTTATATTAGTTATCGTCAATATTTTCATTAAACTATTCTTTCAACAAATTATCAAACAAATCAATCCATTTTTTTATTACCCTATCCGAACTAAACTTATTAAGCGATGATATTGCGCTACAAGACATTCTTGCTCGCAACTCCTCATTCATCATTAACTGTTTTATCCTAGAGCAATATGTATTCAATTGATTATTCTCTACAACAAAGCCATTTACCCCATCATCAATCACATCATGCAATGATGCGAAACTATCAAAAACGACAGGAACGGTACCTTTTTCCATGGCTTCCAACAACACCATAGGAAACCCCTCAAATGCAGATGTCATTAAATAAATCGAAGCTTTTTCATAATACTTAGACGGATCTTGGAAACCTTCGAAAGACACATTTTTCAAATTGTATTTTTCTACGTATGACCTATAATAATTCTCATCCATACCATAACCAACAATACAGAACCTCCATTCATTCACCTCATCACCCAGAAGTCTCCATGCTTCTAATGCTAAAGACAATCTCTTAGACCTATCATCAAAACGGCCAACCCATAACATGATTTTCTCCTTCCCGCACTCTTTCTTATCAGCATTAGCCTGAGAATAGTACATATTCGGGATAGAACATATTTTATCTAAATTTTTCTCATTCGCCCATTCCGCATATATTTCCCGATATTTTTCTGTCAAAACCACTACCTTATCCGAATATTGATAAGGAAGTTTGTATTTCATTGTCCATTTAGAGCCAATTATTTTCTTTATAATTGGTTTAAAGAAACAGAACAACAAATACTTTGCATTATAAATAAAATCCTGCCCATGAAAAATTCTATACAAAAGGACATTTTTATTCAAATCAACCTGTTCAAAACCAGGCATAGTATGAAATACGAATATCAATTTACATTTGGTTACCGATTTTACTGCTTTTGATAATTCGGGCATAATGGAGTTCACACTCTCATCAGATCCTTGTGCGATAACGATTTGTATGTTTTTTTCTATAATCCAAGAGCGAATACTTTCAAATACATGTTCCTCCGATATCTTTTTTGTGCCGTCAAACACGTTTTCGTCCGCCATATCAGATTTGTACTCCTCAAAATAAGAAGAATAACACCCATAACCATTCTGCTTTAAGGAATTAGTTAAATTATATGTAATACGCTCTATTCCTCCAATATGTGGATCAACAAAACGATGCGTAACGAAAAGAATATTCATATTTTCCAATTAATCTTATTATATGCACGATTAAAAATAAATGCCATATCATCTGTTTGCTTCTGCAACTTATGAGTTGGAGTCCCGAACCAATCTATTTCAATATTTTCAGGTAAACAATCAACCGCAGAAGACGAAAACGTCACTGCCTTTTTGGTATTAAAAGCCACCAACATCAACAATTGCATATTGATAGGTTTTGAAAATACATGAATATCTGGGAAATATTTTTCATACTCAAATGTATCTCTCGGATGACACTTAATGACAATCTCCTTCTGATCATAATATTCAAAAACCTCTTTAAGTAACGACACATAATCATCTTCCTTTATATAGCAATCATTTACCCATGGCTGACTTAGGAATAGGATCGGATACTTTGCCAAAAATTCTGTATCATCGTCTGTTAAATCAAAAACAGACAAAATAAATTTTCGTTTTGACTCCGATGATTTTTCCCATAATGATTTCAAACTATCTACATGTATAATTTTATTCTGAGTCACAACCGCATTAGTTTCTTCTGTTAGGTACAATGCTTTGCACTGACTATTATTACCATCATACCCAGCAGCTATCGAGCCATATAAAAATGACTCTATTCTACCCTTTAATGACTTAGATTTTCTTTTTAATCGCTGAAATTCCACACTATCCTCTTGCCCAACAAAATTTAAATGATTAGGGGCTTCTTGCAGCATTGAATACGGTCTATTCCCCAACAATATTGAAAGATATCCAAAGTCTTGAGCATAAAAGTCTGCATCTTTCAAAAAAGGATATAAGGAATCCTTCGTTATCCTTAATTTTATCTTAGTAACTATACGTTTTATTTTATCAAAGAATGTCTTAGCCGGCCTTGTTTCATAACAAAAACACGGTAATTTACATCTTATGTTATAGGGTATTTCTGATCCAAAAAAATAACAAGTATGTTTTTTTATCATATTCTCATCCATCAATAGCAGGAATTGCAATAATGGATAGATAGAATAACATACACAAACAGACTTAACATTCTGAAAAGAAACAGAAAGTTCATCATTCTCTGATTTTATAATTTTTTCATTCATACGTCTATTTAATCATTATGAGCGATTAATCTTTTCCCCATCATCATCCAACTATTAATTGTCTTTTATCATTTTCAGATAAGAATCTACCACTGAACATACAATATCTTCTCCATAATCACTTAAGTGATGACCATCTTCCAATAGGAACTTTGACGTTTTGGGTTCTGATTCATACGGATTTAAAAATATACAACTCTCATTTCCATTGGAGATATTCAAAAAAACTTTATTATATTCATTCACATCCTCTTTTACATTATAAATCTTTTCAATCATGCTATCTCCTGGAGGTGCAATTGAAATAAACACAACTTTTCTCGCATAAGAAACTAATGTCTCAATCTTTTGTTGGAATTCTTGTTTGTTAACATAATGAAGATTCCTAATCGAAGTGAAAAATCTATGGTATTTTCTTGCGATATAATTCACCATTTTGGACAATGGTTTTATTACAGAAATCAGGTTGATAAATCTTTTACTAAATACTCGTCTACACGCATCAACTATACCAATTTGGCAGACGATAATATCAGGATTTATTTCCATAATATAATCCATTTTCAACTTTTCAGTTGACAATCCATGCTCACAGTAAGTATAAAAGATAAAGTCTCTCGAATATTTCCGCAAGATTCTCTCCACCCAAGTCTTCTCCACGGGTGTCTCCTTTCTAGGACAACCCAATGAATCCGTCAATATCAATATCCTAAGTTTCTTCTGATCCATACACTGCATAAAATCAGTTCAGTTCCTTTGCACGCTTCCATACAAGATTTGCTCATACACAGCAATGCTACGCAATTGATCGTCTATTGTCTTCAACTTATCAGATGGTAAACCAGATAGAAAATCACAAACTTCATTATAAATTCCAGGCTTATACATTACATCATAAGCATCATCTATAGGGAACTCCTCAACTGCTACACTATTTATCTTTTGAATAGCCAATTTCTCCATTGGACGCAAATATAAACGATGTTTGCATGTAAGAAATTCCACGCCCCAACGACCTGGAGCATCCCAGTTTGATGCATAAGAAAAGTATATGTTTTTATCTGTCAGTCCACTACCAACAAAGATATCCTCATTTCCATTGTTTGATCGTCCTGAATAACTACTCCAATTCTTTGGCATACCTGCAAAATAGAAAGCTAAATCAATCACATGTGATGAATTAGCATACAACCACTTCTCTCGAACGATCTCTGGAAATCTTGAAAAATCAATCCTTGTTTTCCATTCCGTGAATTCAAACAAAACACTTTTCAAACCGCCATCTTCTTTAATAATCTCAAGTGCCTTTGCTGTAGAAGCATAATATCGTCTATTATAGGCAACATATACTGAAGCGGACATCTCCTTTACCTTATCATTTAACGTAGCTATAGAATCAACCGACAAGCCCAATGGCTTTTCAACCAAGATCTTGTTTATACCCGCCTTCAGCAGAGACAATGTAACAGTCTCTAAATTTTCCACATTTACAGCATTAATCGCATGAGAAAATCTTCTTGACTCCTTACTCAAGAAACTTTGCAAATCACCAGAAATAACATCACATCCCGTTTCTTCTCTGAATTGCTGTGCTGTTTTTTCACTTCTTGTAAAAGTTGAAAATTCAACATTCTGCGCTTTTAAAACCTTAGCATAGGCTTTACCCATATTTCCAGCGCCAATCAATAATACTCTTATGTTATCGGACATAATCTTTCTTTTATACCTCTTTGTTCAAAATAATCTGTCAGTGGACCAATAAACGCTTTATGAAGTATAGCTGATTCTTCATAAGGTGTAAGTCCACATGTACCATTTAACAATAAACTCTCAATATATTTCTCTGTTAGCTCACTTTGATACAGTACTTTGAATTTATCACAGGTTATAGAATCTTCACTAATACGATAAACGAGATTCTCTGTTTCCTTTATCACTATCTTCTCATCATCTGAATCAATAAACAATATGTTTCCTCCCTCATTTTGCTTATCCGACTTAATGACAAATCGGTTACAATTACCTATAGATCCTTTGATCATTCCCGTTATCTCCTTGTACCCTGCTCTTTTACTATCAATTATCTCATCATCAAGAGAAGATATGTCAATCTCTATTGGTGTTTGTCCACCCAAGAAAGAAAGGAGATCCAAATAATGAATAAAATTACATGCCAATCCCCAGTTTCCTCCATGAAGATAAAAAGAGAATTGCTTATTCTGTAGTGTTTTTTTCAACCCATTGTATATTGGATAATATCTTCGCGGACAATTCACGTATGTTGTAATCTTTTTGGCATCTATTAAGTTTTGAACATAATCATAATCCGCAAATGATTGAAACAAAACCTTTTCAAGTATCAAATATTTCACCTCAGAAACAGCGAGCAAATCTTCTATCAGTTTCCTGCGTCCCGAAGAACTAGATGCAATAACCACCACATCCAGTTTTTTCGGAAGATTGATCAACTCAGTCACATACGTAACAGAGGTACCTTGGAAAGTCGGACTTCCATCTAATAATTCTTTCGCAAGTGTAAAGACATCTTGGTTGATATCATACACATAAATATTTAATGCTTGTTGGGTTTTCACTGCGGACTGAAGATGTCTTCTTCCCAAATTACCACATCCCAATATCGCTATATTTTTCATATAAATAATTATTTCAATTCAACACTCCATCTCTTGATAGAATGTTCCTATTCCTTTTTATTTCATTGATTTTATTTATCAGTCCTATTCCACCGATTATTGTTATTACTGAAAAAATCAAAAATTTTAAAACTCATCCTACCAATGCTTCACCAAATCATTTGCCTTCTGGTATTCTTGAGGATTCCCAATGTCTATCCATGTTCCATTCAGTGGATAACGAATCACCTTTTTATTCTCTGCTATTAATTTCTCAATCAAATCCGTGGCGTTGAAAAACACATTGTCCGGTATTTCTTTTAATATATGGCGTTTAAAAAGATATATACCAGCATTTGCATAATAATTATATTGAGGTTTCTCCACAAGACCTTTGATGTCACGACCATCTAATTCCAAAATCCCATACGGTATGGATATGTTATATGGAATAGCAGCAACAGACATATCTGCATTATTTTCAATAAAATGCATGTAAAAATCTTCATAATCAATGTTTGTGAACAAATCACTATTCATAACCAAAACAGCATCATTATAAAATTTTTCGACGAACTTTATAGAGCCCATTGTCCCCAAATACTTTGGTTCACGACAACAATTGATTTTCACGCCATTTCGTTCTTCTGAATAATGTTCTTCAATTTGTTCTTTCAGATAATTGACAGTCACGGAGATATGTTTTATCCCATACGAAATCAATCGATCAACATTATGGTCTATGATAGCTTTGTTTCCCACAAGCAACAAAGGCTTGGGGGTGTTTTCTGTCAAAGGACGTAGTCGTTCTCCCTTTCCTCCAGCCATCAATACAGCATCAACAGGTAATCGTGTTATATATTTTTGTAAATCAATCACATCAACGACTTGCATTTCCTTGTTTAGGACAGGGACCAACTTCATCAGCATATTTTTCTGATTCTTTATTTTTTGCACATCATTGACATCATCAGCCAAAAGATACTTGAAATTCTTGTGCATGATCTTTTCAACCTTATCGTCCACCGTAAAACCCGAAATCAGTGCCCGCCTCGAATCTCCATCTGTCAGCGTTCCAACCATTCTATTCTCTTCATCCACGACAAAAAGAACCAATGGAGCATTTCGTAATGAATTTATTTGTGATAATGCATCAAGAAGTGTTACTCCTTTAAAAATAAAATGATTATTCATTGTTTATACTAAATATCATTTCCAACCTTTTGCTTTAATAAAAGTCTCTTTAAATGCAGGATCTTTCCCAAACAGATATTTAGCCACAACCTGCATTAATTCGTAGTCTTCTTCTGAATCTATATCTAAGATTCCCGTATCAAACATTACAATTGCATCACAATTAGAATTAAAGAATGTCGCCTGATGTTTTTCTTTTATCGCTCTTGTAGAATACGCATAAATGGATGCATTCATATCATAAAAAACAGGGGCGTCCTGACGTGTCGTAAAACTTGACGGAATAGCCTTACAAAAGAATCCGTTTTCTTCTTTTACCATATTAAAATAAGGATTTCGACGCGAATGTGTTACCGAATAAACTACATCGACCTCAGGACGAGACAATTTCCTATCTATAGCATTTTTTATATCTTCGACCTTACGCAGAGGAGATGTAATATCCAAGTCCACTACCACGTCATAATCTATTCCAAACTCTTTTTCAGATCGCTCCAAACAATCTCTGATTACAGCAACTTTCGGCACCGTGTCTCCCGCCAATTCATTCGGTCTATGTAACACATGTACATTTAACTCTTTTACCTGATGAACTAATCTGATAAGGTCTTCACTATCAGTATTCAACACGACATCTACTATATCACTATCACTCAAATATCGTTCTTTATATAGGGAAATACCAGCCATAGAATACCACACCAATGGTATATCTAAGAAGTCTCTAGCGTTTTTCCCTTTTACGCCTTTTGAACCTGCTCTTCCACAAAGAGTAAATAAGATTTTCATAACTCTCCTTTTGCTAATTTCAACACAGCGAAAGCATGTTCCGCTGTACTATCATTTTCTATCTTATGGTTGATTATATCAAAAAAATGTTCTATTTCCAATAGTTGGAAAGCATTTCTATCATCACTGAAATTCAAAATTTCTCCACTTCTCATGGATTCCACACGACCATTCAAGATATCGCAATGAAGAGTATCCTCTGGCAAAAACAAATCTAACGTCCGAATGCTTTCTCGTCCAAAATAATCCAAATGTAGTTCAACTGTAGTTGACCTCGTTTTGGCAATATAAATAGCAATATCATCACTATCTATTTCTAAAGACGATATCTTATCTTGAATTGAATAACATTTTTCTGGAAGTCCAAAGAGCATTGTCAAATAATCCCATTCATGAATCAAATCAGTTCCGACCCCTCCACCCATATCTCGATGAGCGCTATAACATACCCTATAATCCTGACCAGGACGCCAATCAGGCAAATAGCTGGATGAAATAGCCCGTGCAGAAAGCACCTTATTCAACTGCACTTTCTTCTTTACATATTGGAGAACAGGATTGTAACGCAAAGGACAAGCAACATAACACGTAACGTCCTTCAACTTATTCCAAATATCCATATCCACCTCCGTGGTGTTGAAAATCGGTTTTTCGATGAAAAAAGATTTTGTATTATCCTTAAATTTCAGCAACGTATCATAATGCAAGGCTGTCGGATTAGTGACAAACACAATGTCGTAGTTGACCTGTGCCGACAATTCAGCCGAGAAGAGAAACTCATTGCTGACCAAACGAGCGATATCGTCCGGCATCATCTTTCCAATCGAACTCCTGTATAGATCAATGGTGTAGGTATCGTTCCGTTTATCCAGCAACGCACAGACATTCCTCAGATGGCGTGTGCCAATTGAACCCAATCCCACAAGAGCGATATTGTAATGCATTAAGCCTCTATCTCGTCAATGATTTTTAAAAGTTCCTTATCTCTTACGAAATCCCAAGCGACCTGTTTCGATGGGTTCTCGATTTGAGCGAAGAAGGCGGCAATCTCTTCTCTATAGGGATTCTCGGTCACAAAAGCAGCATATCCGTCCTCATGCTCCGAAGCATTATCGAACCGGATTGTCTCCTCTCGCCTAGCCTCAACATCATACTCCGTCAGAGAGTCTGGCGTGCCGTTCCACGAAATCTGAATATCCTCACCATAAACATCAATATGTCTAATTGGTTTGCGAGTTACCACGTCAACTGCAAAGACACCTTTCGCACCTGTTTCGTGTTCAATGGTTATCAAATAATTGTCGTTGTAACTGATATTCAGGTTGGTATTTTTGCTTTTTACAGCGAAAACGTTTTTTATTTTTCCAAATGCAGTTATCAGCCAAGGCATATCAATCGCCATGATCTCACGACATCCGTTTGTCCTAACATCCCCAATAAAATAATTCTTGTAACTCTCCCACGGATGCCAATCAGGCAGATATTGTCCAACGTGATAGATATAATTCAGTTTCGAATTTCGGTCTTTTACTTTATCAATAATCGTCTGAGTTTCCTTGCGATAAAGGAACGTTGAAGATAGGAACAGAACTAAATTCTTTCCCTTGGCAAGTTTTATATTATCGTCGTAACCATCTGAAACCAAATTAATTTCGGTAAAAATATGCAGATTGTTTTTCAAACATTCGTTAATAATTGCCGAATGTGAAAGAGGCGATGTGCATACAAAAGCACAATTGATTTTTTCATTTTTAACAGCTTCTGAAATGGAACCGAAGCATTTTACACCGAACTTTTCAGTAACCTCGTTGCATCGTTCAGAATTGCTGTCAATACCGTATATTTCAATGTCTTGATGCTCTTTGAGCAATCGAATTCTACGTTTGCCCATAGAGCCGAGACCAATCACAATAATTTTCATACCTTATAAAATTCCTTCTTTACCAATCCTTCCAACGGATATTTTTCGATTATATCAAAAATACTTTCAAGTGTTCCTGCTTTTTCGTATGGATTAGTAGAAGTTTTTGCAATATTTTGATATTCTAGCGATAAAACAGTCGTCAAGCCTTTTGAAATTCCATCATAATCAGCACTTACATCCAAAACACTTGCGCCTCTCGCCCTGCCTTCCTGTCGTGAGCCAATATTCAATGTAGGTATCTTGAACGACGGAGCTTCTACCAAGCCGCTTGACGAATTGCCGACTACTGCGGTGGCATATTTCAACGCCGAATAATAACGCTTTTTGCCCAACGAATCTATCGCAAACGCTCTGTTGGAATGTTGATTGACAAAATCCTCTATTTTTGAAATTATTATTCTGCCTCCCGTGTCTGAATTTGGAAGTGTGAATAGTATTTTGTAATCACCTATTATATTTTCAAAAGCTTTTAACAAATCTGCGATTTGATGCTCTGCCGTCAAGTTTTCCATTGTAACGGGATGGTATGTTACAAGGATGAATTTGTCTAACAGATTGAAATTCAAACTTTCCGACAATTGTTCGCGACTCATTATCGGTTCATTTTTTATATTGTCAACACCAAGTGAGCCAACATAGAAAACTCGGTCGGGATTTTCGCCCATTTGGATGATGTTATGTCTATATTCTTCCGTTGATGTAAAATGGAGATGGCTCAACTTACTGATTGCGTGCCTGATGGCATCATCATACGCTCCCAATGTGATTTCGCCGCCGTAAAGATGTGCCACAGGAATTTTGTAAATCAAACACGATTGCGCCGCCGCCAACATTTCATATCTGTCGCCAAGAATCACTGCCAAATCGGGTTTTAAATCTTCCAACGCATCTGCAAAGCCAATTGTTGCCAATCCCATCGATTTTACAGTGCCATTAGCAGTATCAGAAGAGAGCAACATTTCAACCTTCTTGTTGATAATAAAACCATCTGCCTCTATTTCCTTATAGGTGAGTCCAAATTCAGGTGATAGATGCATATTAGTCGCAATTATCTGAATATCACAATCTTCAGATTCTTTAACCAACCTCATCAAACGGCTCATGATTCCATACTCGGCACGAGTTCCTGTAAAAAAACAAATCTTACGTTTCATCATAATTCAATCAATTCGTCCTCTTGGAAATCTTTTTTGGCCACTTTCCCAATTACATTTTCCCATTTCATCGGAGAAACACCATTTCCAGGACGTTTGACGGTCAAATTAAATTCATTAAAAACTTCTCCTGCCTTTATATTTTTTGCTGCGACGATACTTTTGCGTGCAACAGCGATATTTTTACGCTCCGATTCCGAAATTGTCTTATGACCATCACCGAGAGCAAGTTCAATATTCCTTATTGCCGAAACCATTGCTGTTAGCTCATCAGGTTCGAGCGACGCCTTATGATCAGGGCCTTCCATATTGCGGTCAAGAGTAAAATGTTTTTCGATAATTTCAGCCCCCAACGCCACCGCCGCAATCGGTACCTCAATGCCTTTTGTGTGATCAGAATATCCAACCTTAACACCGAAACGTTCTTTCAATTCGTTCATAGCCAAAAGGTTGACATCCTTAAAGGGGGTCGGATATTCGGTATTACAATGGAGTATAGAAATTTTATCTTTATTCAAACCGTTGTCCGTCAATACCTTCAACGCAGCCTCAACATCCTCCATTTCACACATCCCCGTCGAAAGAATCACTGGTTCACCAAATTGTGCTATTTTTTTGAGATATGGATAATTGGTAATCTCCCCTGAAGGTATTTTCCAAAGACCAACATGCAAAGAGTGCAGGTAATCAATGCTTTCCATATCGAAAGCGGTAGAAAAGAACCGTATTTGCTTTTTAGCGCAATAATCCATCAGTTCGTTATGGTCGGACTCAGTGAGCTCCAGTTTCTTCAGCATATCCAATTGGGAATCATTCTCTGCATTGGCGATGTTCCTCTTCTGATACTCAGCCTGCTTGGCAGACTTAGAAACCAATTTTTCTGACTTGAAGGTCTGGAACTTGATAACATCAGCACCCGCCTCAACGGCCTTATCTATCATCCGCTTAGCCGTTTCGACCGATCCATTATGGTTAACACCAGCCTCTGCAATAATCAGAACATGCAACATCTTTATCCTCTTATTTTTAATCCAGCAGGATTACCTGAGTAAACTCCTTTTATAGAAATTGAACGTCTTACGACAGACCCTGCAGAAACGATCACACCATCTGTTATAGTCACACCATTATAGAGTACCGTTCCACTACCAATAAAACAGTTGTTACCTACTTTACAATCCCCATTGACCATCACACCTGTGGAAATATGACATTGATCGCCCACAATAGATCCATGTTCGATATTTGAGAAGGTGTTAAGAATCACATTCTTTCCAACCGTCGCCTCTGCATTCACAAAGGCATGGTGCATCACCACGGTTCCCTCGTCCAAACTTGCATACTGAGAAACATAGGCGGTAGAAGCAATCAGCGTAGAGAACTGCCCACCTTGCTGTTTCACCAAATCATACAATCTAATGCGAAGATCAGGGTTACGGATATAACCAACGGAGATAATGAACTCAGCACTTCTCACATATTTAGGTATATCACCATCGTTGCCAATCACCTCATAGTTTAGAATTTTTTTTCCAAACTCTTCCGGTCTATCCAATATTCCCGCAATGCGATAACCTGCACTTTCTGCGACATCTATCACAGATTTACAATGTCCGCCACCACCTATAAGAATAAGAGGTTTCATTTTATTCTAACACTTGAAGGTATATTCACTACTCTATCCGCAAACCATATAGTGTTCTCCAGTTCATCATGTTCACAGTGTTCGAACATTGGCAAACGGGTCATCAACTCCCAAATCGGACGAGTCATAACTCCATTATCATTCGTATATTGTAGGAACTCCTGCTGAGACTCTTTATCCCTAAGAATCACAACATTAAGCCAATAATTACTGCGACAATTCTCAGGTTCAGTAAAAAATTCAATGTCTGGAATATTTCTAAAGAAATTTTCGTAGATCTTAGCCGTTTCACGCTTACTTTCAACATATTCCTCAATATGTTCCAACTGAGCGCACCCTAAGGCTGCATTAATGTTGGGCATACGATAATTGTAACCGATATGGTCGTGTTTAAATTCCCAACGATGTGGTATCTTAGCCTGTGTCGTAATATGTTTTGCATAGGCTCCCAATTCTTCATCATTGAAGAGCATCATTCCACCGCCTCCTGTTGTGATTGTTTTATTACCATTAAAACTTATGGCTCCAACTCTTCCAAAAGTACCTGTATGTTTTCCCTTATAATAACTACCGATACTCTCAGCTGCATCTTCCACTAATTCTATATTATATTCTTTAAGAACGGCTATTAACTCATCCAAATGAACAGGATGACCAAATGTATGCATAGGCACACATGCCTTCACACGCCGGCCCGTCCGTTTATTATAACAAACCCCATTCTTCATCTCAGAATTATGGGACAACCATTTCTTCACAGCCACAGGAGAAAGTCCCATCGTATCCCTATCCACATCAATAAAGACAGGATATGCACCAATATAACTAAGTGCATTGCAAGTTGCAATAAATGTCAACGCCTGAGTTAACACCTCATCTCCACGTTCCACACCCGCCAATATGAGTGACATGTGCAGCGCATTGGTCCCACTAACACAAACTACAGCACGACTACACTTTGTATATTTTTCCATATCTGCCTCAAAGCGGTCAACAAATTTGCCTACACTTGAGACAAATGTCGTATCAATACACTCGTTGAGATACTTTTTTTCGTTACCTATAAAGACGGGAACAGACAATGGCACAAAATCTGCACCATATAAATCATGAATAAAATCCGTCGTTTTCTTAAATTCCATACTTACATTTTCTGATCAAGATTCTTGCCCTTCTCCTCATGTTCGAAATTAGGGATGAAGCGTTTAATGGCCTCAACAACCTGATTCTTCGTGAAATCATCTTCTGCAAAAATAGCCTCCAGTTCACAAAAGAATGTCTCTATCTCCGTCATCTCCCGTCGCAAGGTTTCTTTCACAACACCAAGGGATTTAAAACGCTGCCAATCAATCTTTTCTCCAGGAACATAAAATTCCTCGTATGCCTTTTCTCCTGTAGTATCACTCTTAAAATAAACAACTGGGTATGAATCCGATTCGTATGTCATCTGAGCGGCAAATTTCTTGGCTTCCTCATCACTCCCACATTCCACCTTTTGTAATCCCTCCGCTTTCACGAAGCTATCACAAATGGATGAGAAAGTAAGCATCTGCTCTTCTCCTAATTTAGGGAAGAAAACCTCACCACCATTGCCAAGGATACATGCTAACATACAAATCTGTCCTGATTCTTCCAGACTCACAAAATAGCGCTTTACATCAGACGGTGCCGCTAACGGTTGTTTCTTACGCATACGGTACAACCATCCATCAGGCAGAGACCCATTACTGAAAGCAACATTGGCAAATCGAGCTGTTGTCACCTTAAAGTATGAATTGTAGGCCATGACTAAGTCCTCCATAATACGCTTGCTCGCTCCCATGATGTTGACAGGGTTAGCCGCCTTGTCGGTAGAGACACAGAAGAAATGTTTAGGAGGATAATCACAAAGCAGATCCATCAATTTCTTTGCCTTGATATCATTATTTTCAATAAGTGCTTGAACAGAATATTTATCCTTTTCAGATCTCACATGCTTGTGTGCCGAAAAATTAGCCACAATATCAAAGCCTTTCTCCTCTCTGAAAATCCTTTCAAATATAGGATCTGCAAAATTCAACGTGTAACATCTAAACTCCTTAGGACAAAACAGCCCATGCGTCGAACGAACATCTCTAACAAGTTCTGCTAATCCATTTTCGTTTAAATCAACAACAACAACTGATGCTGGTTCAAATCTCAATACTGCTTTAATGAATGACGAGCCTATAGACCCTGCTCCACCGATGACACAGATAGACTTTCCTTTTATCTCCTGTGATAGTTTTTCCTTATTATTTTCTATATCCTCAGCAAACATACTACCGGATCGAAAAATAACAGACTTCGATATAAATCTATCTAAATCAAACATGATAATGTCTCTGATACTAAAACAACAATCACAGCTTCGCTTTTGTTAGTCACATCCGACCAACAAAAAGCAACGCAAAATTACTTTTATTAATTCAATTTTCCAAAAAACAAAGGGACAAAAGGTCTATCGTATTACAAACAGAAAATTACAAACAGAAAAACGTATCAAAAAAAATCCCCTTATCCTTTTTTTGCATGGATAGGGGATTCCTTTTCGTATCATCATTTCTTACTTTTTATATTCAGTCATGGGATATTTAGATTGATTCTCATGCGTATGAGGATGATTATGTTCATGTCCTCCATGTGGGTGTCTCATCTCGTAATACACCACGCCTCGCATTTTTAACAACTCAACCTGTCCTGCCAAATCTGATTTTTCAAACGTAGCCCATTTTGCTTCCATCTCTGCTCTCTTGGCAGCTTGAATGGAATCTCTACGATCGATGTTACGTTTCGCATTTGCAACCCACTCCTTCTTCTCTTGCTCTGACAACTGGTCAAACTTTGCCCATGCCTCATTCACCTTCGCCTCACGCTCTTTATGTCTCTTCTCCATCTCCGCACGACGTGCTTCTCGTTCTTCCTTGCTTCTCTTCGGATGTCGTTGATCATCAGCCTTGCCATCTTCTTGATGATATTTTGTATCCTTTCCCTCAGAATCATTGTGAGAACAAGCGCAGAAGGAACCTGCCATAAATGCTATTGACAATATAAAAATCAGTTTTTTCATCTTCTTCTACTATTTACATATTATTTTATTATTCACCTTTCAATATATATTTCTTTCCATCTTGAACTACTACACCTTGATAACCTTTTGTCACATAAATCTTGCGACCTAAAATATCATATACTGGTCGGTTGTAATCCAATTCTTTTTCATCATCCGCAACAGTCAATTCTGTCTCGACATCACTACTCTGATATCCATCTGGTACGATTCTATAGTTTCCTTTCACCAACTTTTCGGTCGATAAATTCATAACCTGTCCGTACATAAAGCCATAATCCGTATTTTCAAATTCTGCAAATTCCAAACGAACACCATCTGGAGCATTAATGGTTGAATTGTCGTCGAAATTCAAAAGAGATTTTCGAATACACATAGTTCCTGCGGATTGAATACCGGTATTCTCTTCAAAAGAAGCGGACACCTCGGTAAATGTCGCAGAACCAATCACTAGAAGTCCGTTCGTCGTTTCGTTAGCATTCGACACAAATACCATACTATCTCCCGTGAAGATAACCGATCCATCCGCACCTACAACTACATGTGCAGACCCTTCATCGCCATAGAAACTACATACGTCCTTGACATCAACCACGATGTTTTTCTCATTAATCCACATAGCCGCATTTGCACCTTTCAACGAAACATTTTTCAATTTCAATGTTCTCGTTTTCTCGTCAAATACCACACTACCATCACCCATTATGTCCTTGGCGTTGATCTCACTCACCCAACGATCTGCGATCTGCATATCATAACCTGCACCGATAATAAGCAAATGATCGTCTTCATCTTTTTCTACAGGAGCAACATACACTATTTCGTGAGCAACCGTGTCAAATGTATAATTTGCAGCGTATGGATATAAAATATGTTTTGTTTTCTTCGTTCCTTTGTTGTCTATGACAAACTCAGTAACACCGCGAAGTCCATTTGTCGAATATAAATAGGCATTCTTTTCAATCACAAACTTAGAGCCTGCGTTACCACTATCAACATCCGAAATACCAACTGTCTCTCCATTCGACCAGTCTAACAGTTTTACTTGATCTGACAGCGTCAGCACACTGTTCTCTCCTAATTTTATACCATTAGATTCATCTCCCTCAATATACAATGTTCCATCTCCTATCAATTTAACATTCTGATCTATAAGAAGAGATGCTTCTTCATTCCCTGAAAAACCTGACTGACTTGCAATGTCATTTCCCTCTCCTATAATCTTTATGTATAACGTATCAAGGAATGATTTACCAATATGCAAGGCTCCACTTGCCGATGCGTAAACAGAAGCATTCTCCATTGTCAGTGTATGAGTCTTGAAATCATACGACATCTTACCACTAATTTCTATAGCATTTTTATTGATAATCTCCGCCTTTTCATCAATCTCATTGAATGATTCAAATGACTTCACCATATCCTTATACTCGCTATTCGAGAATGTTATACTGGTATCTGCCAATGAAATCTTCGGATCAACATACAAATGGAACTCCTTAATTGGATAATATTCAGCGTCAACAAAAGCATAGCCATCTTCATCCATCTCCGTCTCTTCGTTATAAGTGGTTGTGAACATATAATGACAATCTTCTTCGTAGATGGCTGAGCCAAAGGAACCAGTAGATGGAGCGGTCTTGAAGGCTGCATATCCATCTTTCGAATGACATTTTGCATGCATTTCAACAGCACCATTCCACTGAGAAATACCCTTATTCAAAGCAATAGCATAACGATAGCCTTCACAGTCCAAATTCCACACGGATTGATCTGTGTTCTTCAACATATTAGCCTTGATAGCCGTTCCTCTCGTACTCTTCACATTCAACGTGACACCTTTGTTTCCAGACAAAACCAATGTACCTGCCACATCAATAGCATTATCCTTGGTATTTACAATTGTATTTGCACCCTCTTTTACAAAGATAGTCAATGATTTTCCTCCGACTAAGGCATCACCTAAATGAATGTTCTTCAAGTTAGCATTCGACAAAGTAAGTTTCGCATTTGCATAGGAGTACTCCACCTGACCATCAAACAATGTTTGATTCTTTTCCGCCAACCATACTGTATCACCAGCTGCACTCACAATATAGAAGTCTGGTGCTGGCACATCTATGTCATCCACAACAAACACACCGATTTGTGTTGCCTCAGTATTTTTATTCTTCTTATAAACAGGAATCTTTTGTCCTTTGTAAGTCACAACAGAGGCATTAAACACAACGGCTGTCGAGCATTTGTAGGCCGTCTGTGTACCAACGGTTTCCTTCTTTAAGTTTGAAGGAACAAGGACCTTACCATCTTGTTTCTTTGGATCCTTTACTACAAAACTGTAGGTTGTATTCTTAGACAACTGCTCCGTTCCTGTATAATGTCCGGCAATGCGACGAGTGTTACTAAAGAATCCCACACCATCCGTCAGTATCGTGCCGACTTCTATCACATGATGATTTTCATAATCAGGATCATCCAAGGCTAACACAACTGTATCTCCCTTTGTCGCACTAGACACCTCTTCATTTTCATCTTCGCCTACAAAAGACACAAAAGAAGTCCATATACTATCTGGTAACATGACGTTGATCCAATCTCTTCGTTGCACCTTGCCAGAAAGAACAGCCACTTTCAAACTATGCTGATAGCCACCATCAACCGATACTACACCCAGTGTTTCAACCACCTTCATCATCGTACCTGCAATCTCAGTATATGGATTATTCTTGTCTGCCACTGGGTCGATATTCTCCCAATACTCTTCACCGCAAACTCTACATGTTTTGTAGCGGCTTCCGTATTCCGTTGCAGTCGGTGCTACCGCTAATATCCATGGACTATAGAAGTGTTCCTCTTTTTTGCCTTTGAAGTTAAAACCTTGATCGCCACAATCACCAACGCATGCCATGTAATGGAACTTACTATATTGTTTTTCCACCGGCTCGGTCGCAGTCGCAGTAGGTCTCTTGATCGTGACAGTCTTCAAGTAAAGGTCTCTCATATCTAAGTTTTTATAGACATAACTATAGTTCTTAGAGGTCTCATTAATAGAACACCAGTGCATATTATGAGTAGTTGTCAATTTCATAGTATCAGATGTCGTACTTCCCTTACTATTCGTAACCACACAATAATATTTAGGAGCATTATAAGAATCATAACAATAGTATGGCACATTTATAGTTAACTGAGGAGATTTTGCGCCATCTATATACTCTCCTACCACATCCGTATCACTCAATTTGTATTTGTCACAATACCATTGATATGTGCATCTCTCACCTGATACAGGTAAAGTTTCAACAGAGAATGTAACTATATTGTCACCCATCACCTCTGAAGCCTTTTTACCTTGATCATGTAAAATGTGCCAATCCATCACCTTCACCCTCTTGTCGCCTGAGCAAGAGATAATGGTAGGTGCTCCACCAGTAGCAGTTTTCAACCAATACAATTCACCACACTCCGTACATTGTTTGTAAATATAACCTGCATGTTCGGTAGATACCGTCCAATCGCCATAGGTGTGACGGGCCTTCTTGGGTGTTTCATCCGCTCCCAATTCATGACCATGGTCGTCGGTTGCCACACACATTCTATAATGGTAATTTGAATAAATTGTTTTGAAACCTGACGATGGATAATCATCCTTCACATCTGAACTCCACCATTCGTCAGCACTACTTTTATACCACCAATATGACAAAGGCCACCATTTAAAATTATGTGAAGCATTAACCAGTACGCTATCCGTTGAAACGGTTCCATTTTCATTGGAAAGGACACAGAAACATCTCACTGGTTTGAAACATGCATAACCAGGAACTGTAATAGTAAAATAGCTATCCGTCGAACCGTTCACATACAGATAATCATCCTGATCTTCATTATATTCATCCGATTCATACCATTTTTTATTATAATCATCCCAATAAATCACATGCCATGTATATTCAATATCCTCGCCTTTAGCCAACACAGAGAAGGAGATAGTATCGTATTTTTCCTCACCATCATAATTATCCAGATTTTCGAAGTCTGGTGTCACACACTTCACACTCTTAGGTTGTCGAGTGATAATCGGCTGTCCATAATCTGCAATAATATCTGTATGCTGATAGAACTTCTCTCCACAAAGTACACACGCTTTATGACGCAATCCTTCTCGACCATCAATTGATTCATAATCAACCACCCAATCACCATACTGATGGAGGGCTTTCTGTCCCGTGTATTTACCACAACCATTGCCTGCACACACCTTATAGTGATAATCAGAATAAACATTTTCGTATCTTTCGCCATTTAACAACCAGACATCTTGTGTTTTTGCAAGCGTATCAGCCGAAGCAGAAAGGTAGCTTCTGTCTCTCCATTGCAAGTCATGACTCACCTCTACTGCTACAGTATCCGTCGAAACTGTACCCTTTTCGTTGCTAACCAGACAGAAGTATGAGATCTTAGCTGAGCATGAGGTAGGACCTGTAATGGTCAGATTCTGTGTTTGGGCGCCTTGAATATACAACTCATCATCTGTATCCTCCCCTACAGCAGTTGCATGACCTTCAGCATCGCATACATACCACTGATAGTTCAGATCTTCACCTAATGCTTTCGTGAAGAAACTGATGGTGTCATACTTCGCTAAGTTATCAATAGAAGTTAACTGATTAGCATCGACCACTTTGCATCTTGCCATCTGCGGTTGTCTGTAAATGGTTGGAACACCATCCTCCGATGCCTTACAAATGGTACAAATACCATTAACAAAATGACAAGTATGCTCCACATACTCTGCACTATGTTTACACTCCGACATGCATTTTTTACATGTTGAACAATAATGACTTGTCCACTCGTCACTCTTTATACATATATTATGGAAACAATTTTTGGCTAACGTATTCTCAAGACAACAATCTTCACATAACTCGCAAATATCGCAGACTGAAACTCCCGCTCCCTCTACACAGGTTCCACACTGTGAGCAGAGCCATCCGTTATCTTCGCAACAATCCGAACAGTGTTCGCCACCGCTCTCACAACGATTGTCTGGTTTGCACTCTTCGCACAAAGGACAGTGGATATTCATATCCAATGCACAATCCATGCAATAGCCACAATTATCACACTTTTCTACTGATTCAAAACACTCCTGACACTCTGGACAATGAGCACCTTCACTCATTCCACATGCTTCACACAATCCACATTCCTCACAGACATATCCTTCTGTACCAAAACATTCACCGCAGGAAGCACAATGAACAAAGAGTTCCAAAGCACAATCTTCGCACAATCCACAACTCTCACATGCTCCTTCTACACCTAAACACTGGTCGCACTCCGCACAATGCGCATATTTTTCCTCAATACAAGAACGGCACATCTCACAATCATCACATTCACGTTCTTCTTCACCACAATAAACACACAACATTTCATACGCCTCCGCACAGTCATAACAGAACTTTCCATACTCCAATTCTACAATCTCACCATTATCATAATAGCAGAAGCCACAATTATCGCATATATAATCCTCCGCACAACTATTGCAATGGCTTTCACTTCCCATTTCCCAACCACATAAATCACAGGCACTTCCATCTGCCAGACAAGCTCCACACCCTACGCAATGACTACCTATATCCTCAATGCAATCATCACAAGCCAAACACATTTCACAAGATTCAACTCCATCGTTGAAAAAGCACTTATCGCACCATATACAAACATACGGATCGGCACACGCCTCACAATGGTCTGCATCATCACAACGCTGGCAATTACCCGCATTAGAAAGACACTCACCACAATTCACACAATGCGCATTGTTCGATTCTATACAATCATCACATGCATGACAGCCTTCACAAACTGCACAACCATCTACAAGATAACATACACCACACCATGTGCATTGATATTCCTCCGCACATGACTGACAATGGGAATCTCCATCTTCACCAGGCTCTACACCACACATCATACAAGCATCCACACTTGCCAAACAATCACCACACACGGCACAATGGCACCACATGTCTTGACAGTCTGCGCAACAGCCACAAGTTTCACATGTTTCTTCACCTTCATCGTAAGAGCATTCACCACAAAATGCGCATAAATAATCCCATCCACATTCCTGACAATGATTGCCATCCTCACCACATACATCACATGGATTTCCTGTCGATAAACACTCTCCACAATTTTCACAATGTAAACCTATTTCCTCACAACAACTCAGACATGCTCCACAGTCGGAACACCATTCATCATCATCCACCCATTCCATACAATGAGGACAAACGGCCATGCTTGCTGCCACAAAGGCAAAAAGCATAAGAATAATAGCGTAAATTTTCTTCATATAAATATGTTTTTATTTTTTTCTTTGTTTTAGTTCTTTTACAGAGTTTTTTTTACTCACAAACTACACAAAATTAAGTCTTTTTAACATGTCATAAAAATTTTCAGAAAATCAATAATTATCGTGATGCGATTTAATGACTAATATCAATTATACAACCAAAAGGAAACGGTTCTTTCCATATTCTTAGGTGAAAAAAGGAAAAAACCATATACCCTTTTTCGGATATATGGCTTTAATTCATGAATGAAAGAATCTGCTATTTTAACATAAGATTCATATCATTTTATTGTCTATTTGCTCTCTTTCTTTCTGTCTCGTCCAATATAATCTTTCTCAGACGCATACTGTTTGGTGTCACCTCTACATACTCATCCTCACGAATATATTCCAATGCCTCTTCCAACGAGAAGATGATCGGAGGAATAATTCTTGCTTTTTCATCAGAACTTTTTGAACGCATATTGGTTAATTGTTTTGACTTTGTCACATTCACAACAATATCATTGTCTTTACAGTGCTCTCCAACCACTTGTCCTGCATACACCTCATCCTGCGGATTGATGAAGAATCGTCCTCTATCCTGCAACTTATCCAATGCATAAGCGAAAGCTGTACCCGACTCCATTGCAATCAATGCACCATTAGTACGACGTTCTATCTCTCCCTTATATGGTTGATACTCCAAGAATCTATGTGCCATCACAGCCTCACCTGCTGTTGCTGTCAACACATTTGTACGCAAACCGATGATACCTCTAGAAGGTATCACAAATTCCAAATGAACTCGATCGCCTTTACGCTCCATGGATACCATATCTCCTTTTCGTGTTGCAACCATCTCGATCACCTTTCCTGACACCTCATCTGGCAAATCAATGGTCAACTGCTCAACCGGCTCACACTTGACACCATCGATCTCCTTAATGATAACCTGTGGCTGACCAACTTGCAATTCGTAGCCTTCACGTCTCATTGTTTCAATCAAGACAGACAAGTGAAGCACACCACGTCCGTAAACCGTCCATTTATCTGTTGTAGGATCTTTTTCCACACGAAGAGCTAAGTTACGATCTAACTCTTTCACCAAACGATCATTGATATGACGAGAGGTGACATATTTACCATCTTTTCCAAAGAAAGGTGAATCGTTAACCGCGAAGACCATACTCATGGTTGGTTCGTCTATAGCGATAGGTGGTAACGGTTCTGGATTTTCCAAATCACAAATCGTGTCACCAATATCAAAACCTTCGATACCTACCAACGCACAAAGTTCACCACATTGAGCTTCACGCACACATGACTGTCCGAAACCTTCAAACACACGCAACTCTTTAATGTGAACTTTCTTCACAGAACCGTCTCTCTTGACCAACGACAAGTCTTGTCCCTCCTTTAATGTACCTCTATGAATACGTCCAATAGCAATACGTCCTACGTATGCAGAGAAATCCAACGAAGTAATCAACATCTGAGGAGTACCAGTCAAAGCACGAGGTTCAGGAATATATTTGATGATAGCATCCAATACGGGCGTAATATCATTCTCACGAGGCTTTTTCCAATCATCCGACATCCAGTTGTTCTTTGCAGAACCATAAAGCGTAGGGAAATCCAATTGCTCTTCCGTAGCATCCAAACTGAACATCAGGTCAAACACCTCTTCTTGCACCTCTTCTGGACGGCAGTTTGGTTTGTCCACCTTGTTGATAACAACAATTGGTTTCAAACCAATCTGTAATGCTTTTTGGAGCACGAAACGAGTTTGAGGCATAGGACCTTCAAAGGCATCCACCAAAAGAAGAACACCATCTGCCATGTTCAACACACGCTCTACCTCACCTCCAAAGTCAGAGTGGCCTGGAGTATCTATGATATTAATCTTGTAATCCTTATATCGGATAGAGACATTTTTAGAAACGATGGTTATACCTCGTTCACGTTCCAAATCGTTATTATCCAACATTAACTCGCCTGGCGTTTGATGATCTTTTATCAACTTACCAGCCATTAACATTTTGTCCACTAAAGTTGTTTTACCGTGGTCAACGTGAGCGATAATCGCTACATTTCTGATTTTTTGATTCTCCATCGTGTATAAAAAATTTTCGAGGTGCAAAGGTACAAAAAAGTTAAGAATTTAGAAATGTTTTTATGATGTACAACATGTTTTTTATTTTTTTTGCCTCTGAGCACTGCCATACAGCATATGAAAAAAGGAGAAAACAAAAGAGACATCTATAACAAAAAAAGAGGGCATATCAATTTTGATACACCCTCAGATCTGTTTTACTTAATCAAAATTCCATTTATTTCTGATTATAATACAAGGTGAAATGTCCTATGTATTGTCTATCAATCTCCGGAAGATTGATTTCATACCAATAATCTGTAGGAGGCAATAAATGTCCTTGATAACGTCCATCCCATCCTTCATTATTATCATAACCATTATACTCTTGAATCAATTTACCATCTCTTGCATAGATTCTGACACGAGCACGAGAATAGACATCAATGTTTTCAATTTGCCACAAATCATTTACTCCATCTCCATCCGGTGTGAAATAGCCGCTCGGTGTAATTGGGATAGGAGATATCTCAAACGGACGAGAAGAAAGACAACCTGTTGAATCCATTGCCGTTAAAGTATGCATTCCGATAAAAGAATTCATCAACTCTCCAGATCCTTCGTCACTAACGACCTTGTTATCAAGTAAAATCACATAAGGCAATGTACCACCCTCCGTATGATATGTCACACGATTTTCTCTTTGATCCACCGTATCAATAGTCAAAATAGGAGAATCTCTTACCCATACACGAACTGTATCAGAAGCTTCACATCCTGCTTTTTCATTACGGGCCAAAACAACATACGTCATATCCTCTGTCGGAGTGAACAGAGCCTTCATATTGGTTCCACTATAGACATGGTTCCACGACAAAAGTGCATCTGCTGGTTTCAAGTTTGCCACATCGATTTCCACCTGTTCACCCATACAGATCGTATTTCGATTAGATTTCACTTTCAAACGAAGCTCCATCTGTAATACCGTCAAACTGAAATATACCACACTATCACATCCTGTTGTAGTGTAATATTGATGAGGGTCTCTGACTAATATAGGTGTCGTCGTAGGCTCTTCGTATATTACGCCAAACAGAGGAGAACCAAAGCAGATCAATGTATCTATCGGGTTATTTGCATTTGAGTAGTTAGAATGAATCACCAATATCTGTTTAGTGATACTATCACATCCAGTCAGTTTACTTGTAGATATTGACTGTAATTCATGAACACCTGGCGTTGAATAGTTTTTACCATCAAACGTATAGACATCACCCTCACAGATCTCTACCGGTGGTATCTCTGCCACAATTCGATCTGTAACTTTGATTGTCGCATTGATAACACTATCGCAATGGAACTGCGACGTATATAAATGCAATGTCTTCGTAAACGTACCTGGGTTCGTATAGGTCTCACCACCTAATTCAGAACCAAGACAGATTTCAAATTCACGTATCTCATTGTATGTAGGATGAACAATGACATTACCCTGATAATCCAAACAACCTGTAGATGACTTATACAAATGAGTACCCACTGCGTCAAACAAGGTATCTTTATATTTATCACCCAAGCAAATGTCAGCGTCAATCAAATTGATAATTTTAGGTTCAGTCACCTCTACCTGATATTGATGATACAAGCTATCACAATCAGGATACAACTTTGATTTTACTGTATCGATATTTACGTAGTATATGTTAGCCTGATCAAACGTCTTACCTCTAAACATATCACCCTTACAAATCAGTGTATCACCAACTGGTATGATAGTAGGTTTTGTTATTGATATCTTAATGGTAAGCGAACTGTTGATGTCAATTTCCATACCATCATAGATGTTAGGGTCATCTGCGCTAATATTATATTCTGCATTATATTCACCATAACACAAGTGAACCAACTTCTTATTTTTCGTTTCATTAACGATATAATCTCCCTGAATAGAACAAATATCAGATTCAAAAGAACCAGCCTCACCTATCTTTACACGATAGTAACCATTATCCTTGTCCTTATCAAAGTTTTGAATAGGCAAAACAAAGTCCTTACTGTTAGTGTATGAGCTAGCATAAATCTCCTGATAGTTATTTCCATCTGCTGAATAATACCATTTGTAAATGACATTATTCAAATTAGAAAAGTAACCGTCATTTTCAAAATCTGCAGCTAAACGGACTGTCCGTCCAAATTCAAATTCGTCCAGATTTGTAATGCCTACTTTTGGATGCTGCACACTGATAGAGATATCATCGATAGCGAAGTCGAACCCGTTTGTCTCTGGCTGTATGGCACATACAATAAAATAAGCTGTTCCTGATGAATTATTCATCTGGAACTCCAATGACAACTCCTGCCAAGGCAAAACACTCGAAGTCACATCCGTAATCTTATTTAGAGTAATATCCTTAAACGCATTAGGAGAAACCAGCGTAGTTCCCTCCTTATCCGAATAAATACCAATACCCAAATGAGGCTTTGAACCCGTTTCACTTATCTGTAGGTTAGACATAAATGCTGAGAATTGGAATGTCACGCCCTGACATATACCAGACAATGGCTGAACATACATCACATCATTCAACTTTGAACCATTTGGATTGATTCGCATATAATAACCTCTCGTAATATCATTTGGATAGGTGTGATCACTACCCTTGTGCCAATCTGAGTTTTCTGTTGATTGTTTTGTAAGATAATAGACACCCGACATGGCTGCATTACCTGAAAATCGAATGGTACTACCTATTTCATCTGCGGACAACGTAGTTGTTGAGGGATTCACAGGATCCAAGACATCATTTCCTCCGAAATCCTGTCTGAAAACCTCAACCCATTCCACTCCTTGCGCATGTAATGACAAAGCTAGTCCACACGCTACTATCGAGACTCCTAACCTATGTAAAAACCCTTTCTTCATACGCCTCTATTTTATATATACTTATACTATATTACATTCACTTCCTTAAGAATATTATTTCTACGGTTCCTTTTCTTATTGAGCCATCCGTCATCGTCACTACATAATAGTAAACTCCCGGATCTGCCATTGCCCCCTTGAATGTTCCATCCCATCCGTCATTTCCTTCAAAGATTTTCTGACCATATCTATCAAAAATGATAATGTAATGGCGTTCCATAAATACATCATTCCAACCATCTTTGTCGTATGGCGTAAAGGCTGTTGGCAACTTCAAAATCACATTCACTTGAACCAAGTCACTTGCGATTGACGGACATACCTTATCAGACAAAGTTACATAATATTTTGCAGTATCTTGAGGATTATCCAAAATATTTTGCACTTCACTATATAAAGATGTGGACATTAACGAATCTTGTTCATCTCCACTTGACTCATCAAACTCAAATTCATGTTCGTCTTTTCCTACCATCAAATCCTTTCTATCATACTCTCCTTTAACCTTATACCAAGACATCTCACTATAAGGATAGATCGTACGCATTTCTAATTCAACATACTCACCAAGCCATATACGAGCAGGATCATGTGGTTCTGTTGTAATAAAGATACCTTGTGGCAACATACGTTGATGAACAATCATAAGAACTGAATCTGAAACAATCAATTTATCTTTTCGTAAATCATCAAGCAACGTAGAATCGCCCAATACTGCCAACGTATCTTTCTTCGTACGGATAGTTGTGTCACCACAGAAACTAAAGTATGAATTCATTGACGTTGAAACACCACACTCATTCTCGCTATAATATGAGAAGTACTTGTGATCTGCTGAGTACGGAATCGTATCCTTTTCTAAATCAAATTTCAAACCGCCATACAACCATCCCTCAGACAATATCGTATCACCACCCATATTGTCAACACATTGTAGATAACTGTATATCATCGAAGAATCAACATGTACCAACTCACATATATCCTCCTCGCCCGAAGTCATAGATACTCTTGGACGTTCCTTCAGTCTGATATATGAAGAGGCTGTATCAGCACACAACGTCAACGTATCGGATGCTACAAAGTAGTACCTGTCTGTATAGGACTGACGGTCCAGCATCACATATTCATCCTGTTTCTTTCTGAATTTAGATGCATACGTGTTTGGATTTGTACTATAAACAATGTTCTCCTTAGATATTCCTCCACGATAAATATCATAGAAGAACGTACTTCCAACCTTATAGTATTCATGATTCCAAGTGTCCTCTTGTAGATACATACCGCTTGCAAATCTCAAATTCTGATCCATCAGATTAATTCGATTCGAATCTGATACGCAAGAAACTGTATCGTTCGCTACCACTGTAACGACATCCTTTTTCAAAGGAACATAAACATTAATCTTCAAAGAATCTATGTTATCACACATATCATATACCTTCACAACGACATCTGTCGTATGAGTGATATACGTTCCTGCTTTTGGAGTCTGAACTATTCGTAGATTAGAGACATCAGAGCAATTATCCGACACAATGGCAGCAACATCTACAGAGAAATCAGGTACTTCAAACAAACATCCCTTTCGATAGAGAGAAAGAACCGAATCTTTCCAATTTCCAGGGAAATTAAATGAAGGTCCAACCGTATCAACCACATGTATCGTCTGTCTCATCGTACTCACATTACCACAACGGTCTGTTGCTGTCCAATCACGCACGATATTATACGTATAATAATCACACTTAGAAGGATCTGAACCCTGATAACTAACCTCCTTCATCTCTAATTTCGGCTCCGGATCGCAATCCGTCACTTCAACATGTTCAACAGCAGGAACGTTATCGGTACATGCAATTGTTATATCCTTCAATTCAACATTGAACCGCGGCGCTATTTGGTCCACCACATATATAGTATCTGTACAAGTAATATCATTGTTCCTTACATCTGTCACATGATATGTACGATAATAGATCTCATCACAATATTGTACACCCGTAAATTCTTCAGTCATACGGAATGAATTCTCCTTCATCTTGGATGTATTAGAGAAACGTCCACCTGCCGCAACAAATTCATCATACGTTTCATACACCTTAGGTAACTCATCCGCACATGATATCGTGTTGTGGTTCCATCCCTTAGGACAATACAATGTATCAACCAAATAATCCTCTACTAAAATAACTTGATGACAAGTAGCCGAATTTCCAGACTTGTCCGTATAGGTCCATGTGATATCAACAACTCCTAACGGATAAAGATCCTCCATAGGTTTGCCGTCACTACGAGTCCCCACAGCCGTTATGATGGTATCACACAAATCTTCTACTGTAGGAATAGTGAATTTCGGTGTGTTCTTCAACTCTTCATACGTGATGGCATCATCATATTGAGAACTATCTGTGATTCTAGCCTTAATTGTATCTGGCAAGACTGAACAATCCACATCTGGAGCGATAGTGTCTTTGATAACAACCTTCTGCGTACATACCTTTGAGGTCAAGCTGAACTCGCTTGTGAAGATCCAATTAATGATGGTTTCACCCAATGGGAAGTCATCTGCCATTGTTAAACTGTCTTGACGGGATGGAACACCCTTGACAGGTGTACCCGTACATGAATCAATTGCAACTGGGATACCTAAAATCACTTCATCTCCTGGCTTAGCACATTGTCCGACATGTAAATAGAATATAGAATCCTCTAAAGTAGAACAATCAAAAATTGGTTCTGCCTGTCCAATAACAGTCACAAGCTGATCACATTCCTTCGCTACTGCATTCAGTGTATCATCCTTGAAGATCCAATGCACAATCAACGTGTCACCCACATGAGCTGTCACATCTGCAACTGGAACACTGTCAACCAATGCAACTCCCTTGATCTGCTTATGCGTACAGAAATCTTCTGCAAACCATTCGCCAAGAGAATCCGTCAATGCTTCGGAAGAAACCTCACAAGTACCTACTGGTGCAACCATCACAATTGGATTCAACTGAGCACAATCAAAAGAAGGTGCTACAGAATCCAAGACATCGATGGCTTGTTTACATACCATCTTTTGTCCTGCAAAGCTATAAGACCAATATACTGTATCCAATCCAACAGTAAAGTTCTCTTCCATCGTCTTCTGAGACCATCTTGTCAACTCTGGAACAATGACCTCTTGCGAACATAAATCCACAACCTCAGGTGCTTTAAATCCTATAGAGCTCCATGAGATTTCACAATCAAGAGGAGAAAGTTTAATAACTGTATCTGGATAATTTTGACAATCAACCGGCATTTGATTAGTATCACCCACTTTCACAGGTTCAATACATGTCTTCACCGGTGTAAGCAACGTGTTGCTTGTGTCAGTAAATGTCCATAACACCTCCCAGATACCTGTTCTCATTTCGAGAACCCATTCATCTCCTTGCTTATTCATAGGCGTTCCACCAATAGTAGGAATACCTTCTATCTTATCCACTTTCGATTGTTCAGGACATGGATGTTTCGCAAAATAGGTTGGTAATGTGATAATCGTATTACATTCACCCTCCTTCACATCAAATACTACCGTATCTTTCAAATCGTCACAATTGAACTCAAGTTCTTGAGAACTCAACACAACAATCGGTTCATCACATATTGCCGTATCGTATGAGAACGGACTAACGAACGTCCATCGGATGATTGTTGTTCCTACAGGATAAACATCCTTGTACAAATCCTTACCATCCAATCGTTCACCTACACCATAGATAGTATCCTTAGTACAAGCATCTAATGCATACGGCGTCGGAATTTTATCCTCATTCAACAATGTGTCACAGCCTTCGATTATGATTGAATCAAGTCTCGAAGCCAATGTGTCACAATTAATCTCTGGTTTTATATCACTCTTAACTGTGAGATTTTGATAACAAGTATCTCCGATCGCATTAATAACTGGATCAATGAAGACCCAAATCAACTTGTGATCTCCTACAGAGACATCAAAAGAAGAGGCTGATGTTAATTCAGATTTAGCTGTTATCTCATCCAAATATACACGTCCTAGTATGCTGTCTCCTGTACAATATTCAGTAGCAGCTGGCCAAGGATTAGGCAATGAATCATACACAGCCGATGAAGGTGCCTCACATGTTCCAGTAACAGCAGGGACTTCAATATCTTCTAACGTAGAACAATCAAAGATTGGAGCCATACTGTCCATCACAGTTATGGTCTGCTGACAATGATACTCCATACCATGGAATGAATAATCCCAATAGATAGTATCTACACCTACGTTAAACTTAGTGGTTGTAATCTTCACCTTAGCTTCTCCATTATCATTATATGTTTCAGCCGTGATAGGCTCACCTGAGTAACGTGAAACGGTTGGATTTATCGTATCTTTTGAACATAAATCGATAACGGCCTTTACTTCAAAGTCCATCTCACTCCATTCGATAGAACAATTATTCGGATTCAAGCGATAAACCCTATCAGGGAAGTTTTCACAATCAATCGGTGGCACATTTACATCACCTACCTGAACATACTGATCACAAGAAACCATCGGATTAGCCAATGTGTTAGTAGTATCTGCAAATATCCACTTAATCACAGTAATACCAACATAATATGGTTCATCCATCTTTTTACCATCCTTTCGAACTGGCGTACCATAGATTGTATCAAACGTACATGGATGTAGTGCAAACGGTGTGGTCAACTTAACATTAGAAGCATCCACCGTACATTGTCCTTCTATAGCATCCACCTTCACAGTGTCCTTATTTAAAGAATCACAATTGAATATGATTTCCTTATCCGTTCTGATCTCAATATCTTGGATACAGAACGTATCAACTGAACCTGTAAAGTCTGTGAATACCCACTTAATTTGAGTATTACCTAATGGATACGAATCATTCAATGCATATCCATCGTTACGTGTACCTTCACCAAATCGTTTATACATTGGATCAGACTCCTTCAAACATGGGTCACCTACCCAAGGGGTATCAACCGCAAATGTCATAGGGTCTGTGAAACATTCCGAAATCGTATCATATACAGTTGGTGTAACATCCGCGCACACAATTTCAAATTGTTTATTACCCCTTACACTTACAATCTGAGAACACCACAACGTATCGTGCAAGTTCCAAGGACTAACAAACATCCAATTAATCTTTGTATCTCCTGTTGGGAACTCATAGGTATTTAAATCGATTGATGAAGTAGAATCTGCTGTATAGGCGACTGCATAAACCACTTCCGACGAACAAGTGTCTTTTGCCTCTGGAATAGTAAGATGAGCCTTCAACGAGTCTGTATTAATTGTACACGTACCTTCATCAGCCACCACTACAACCGTATCATCCAATGTAGAGCAATCGAATCTAATAGGATTCACATGTGAAGGTAAAATCCACTGCGGACATGTAGTTGAATTTCCATCTTCATCCTTGAACAACCAAAGAAGCTTATACATCACACCTACCTGCATCGTATAAGAATCTGGCAATTCCATCGTACCATTCAAAGTCAACACACCAGGTATTGAATCACCCGAGCAAGCATCGTATGCCTTATATGCCAACGTGTCTAACACATCCTTTTTCAAATTAGCGAACTCAACCAGACACTCTCCTGGATAAGCTTCTGGACGCAAAGTGTCAGGGTCAATCTTACTACAATCGAAGTATGGAGGAGTATGGTCAACAACATCCACACTCTTGATACATTCAACTGTGTTACCCTTTGTATCCGTAAAGATCCAACGCAACAATGTACGACCTTTAATGAAGAGGTCTTCATCCCACTTCTTATTAATACCATCTGCCGTCAATGTTGTATCATATACACACGTTGTATCTGTTCCATTTATATCACATTGTTTATTGATATAATATCTTTCCACAACTGGGTCTAACCATACCAATCCGACATCTCCTAGATAATCATCACAAACGTCATGTGCCTTTGGTTCTCTAATATAAACCTTTACTTCTGCAGGATCGATAGCACAAACAGTGTCAGAAACTGTCAAACTGATTTCAGGATCCACATCACAATCTTCCAATACTGGAGGTATATCATCAGTGATGTTTATCAATGTCTGACATGTATCTCTATTCATAGACTTATCTGTGTATATCCACCAGATAATATGAGGATATCCTTCTGCTGTGACAGGATATTCAATATCCTTCAATTCATTTGACTCATACAATAGATATGTATGATCTGGTTGTGCAACCTTTGCTACCTTACGAGGTACAATATCGCCATCACAATCGCCATGTAATATCATGCTTTCATCTGAAGGCAACTGCAACTCATCATAGGTCAATGAACACTCAACTGTTGCAACAAGATTCTTTTCTGGATCCTTACATATTGTATCCACGATAGGAGGTGTCACATCATTTATTCTTAAATTATGAGAGCATCTCACTTCATTACCTTCTTGATCAGTGAACGTCCATACAATCACATACGTCGTATCCTTCATAAATGAATCAAACAGATCCGCCAATGTTTCATCTGGCAACAACACATGTGGTACACCAATGATATCTCCATCACAATCATCTTGTGCTGAATGTGAACCTAAGATAGCACGAACGGTATCTTTTGAAGCGGTACAATGTTGAGGTTGCAAATCGATCGAAATATCTTCTATCTCTTCACAGCTAATAACTGGTTGCATACTATCAACCACCTCTACATATTGTTTACAGATTGAGGTGTTATTCAAAGAATCAGCAAATGTCCATGTGATAACAGTTATACCCTTTGGATAAGGATCTGTAAAGATATCTCTTCCATCACTACGAACACCCTGACCTGCTATACGTCCTCCTGTTGGCGAACATTGATCGTCATCAGCATACGGAATTGAAAGTCCGGCCTTAATGACAGCCTCAGCCGATGCCTCACAATTACTTTCTGTCTCAGCATGAATAGTATCCAACTTCGAACAATCCACTATCGGTCCCGTCTTATCTACCACATTAATGGTTTGAATACACATCGACTCATTTCCTGACTGATCTGTAACCACCCATTTCATTGTGGTCTCACCCATTGAGAAGGCATCTGTCAAAGCTGCCTCCATGGTGATATCCTTATATGTTCCCCATGAACGACGCCATGAAATTGTGAAATCGTTTGGATCTGATGAACAATTATCCTTCACGTTCAAATCTGCCAATGTAGGTTTCTTGAACCAAGGAACAGAATCAACTGGGACCTTACAATCTGGTCCAGCAACAAACTCACCTGATTTACTCCAGTCACCACACTCCAAAGATGGTGGTATCGTATCTATCACACTTACTGTGATAACACAACTATCTAACTGCAATCCATCTTTTTCATTTTGGAAACGATATACCAATTTATATACACCTTTGGTCAAACTCAAATTGAATATCTCCTCATTAAAATTATTCAATCTCTTAACCGGTGCATCTTTAAATGAATAACTCAAGCTGTTACACTCATGGTTAGAATTGTTTGAGAACCATCTTGCATACATGACATTCGTTGTCGCCTTGTCTCCTTCTGTATATGGGTTCAAGACTTTCTTAACAGTTGTACCTGTAGAATCCAACAATTCCACTTCAAATGGATAACCTAAATATTCCGTTACGGTCGTGAATTTGTTAGAGGCTGACAAAATGGTTTCTCCATCACAGTTAGCTGCTGGTCCTGCACCCGGTCCTGCACCTGGTCCCATACCCGGTCCTACACCTGGTCCTACAGGATTATAAGAAGACGACCATGAACGCCAACAGTTTAAACTGCTATTCAAGAAATCTGGATCTGACAAATAATTCTCACCCAAGTAATCTAATGTCAACTTATGTCCATTATAATCATGGTAACCATTTACTTTGTCTAGGCTATCAAGGAAATACTTCTGAGCAATTAAACACTCCTCATCAAAGTGAAGGCCTGCAATTACGGTTCTTCTAAAGTTAAACCATAAACCTTCCTGATTAACTGGAATCATGGCATCTGGCACTTCACTCTTTTTCAAGATATAATTTGCCTTACATTCCTGATCAACATATAATGTAACATTAGGATCTGCTGGACAGTTCGGAATAGGAGTTGTTCCTGCCGTTACAATGATCTCCTGCGTACAAGAGGAGGTATTACCAGACTCATCTATAAAGGTATAGGTGATTGTGGTAAGACCCACAAAGTACTTATGATCTTGTAACTGTTTCAAACTAGTAATATTCTGTGACGTAATACGTCCATCCTTATCAGAAGGACCTTCCAATCTGGTAGTGACAAAAATCTCACCACCACAATTGTCCGTCACCTCTGAAGGATCAATCATTCGAATACTATTATTCTCAAAATATTCCTTCAAGGTACCTGTATAAACTTTTATAGTAGCTGCTGGGCCTACACCTTCTCTCTCTTCTACATCATTCATGGATGCGTAATCCATATATTCATACCCTTTATTGAGAGGTTTGTAACTATTCGCCGTTACACGAATCGGTAACAAGGTAGAACAATTGAATACAGGAGGTTCATTATCTCTAACAGTAAATGATGCCTCACAATCTTCATATATCTTATTGTTATATATCTTATAGAATCGCCATACTATATTATATGTATGATTCACCTCAAATATAATCTCATCCCATCTGTCTCTTGTGATAACTTCATAATCATCATCTTCCTCATCTTTATATAAGATAACAGCATCAATCTCCTGGCCTGCACCTGAGCAGACATCGTATCCCTTAGGAAACTCTGTCATCTGACTCAACAATCCATTGACAGACAAACCGCACTTGCCTTCCAAACTACTTACTTCTCCTAAGTTAGGATCAATACAGTTCACATTTGGCTTACGGTCATCCTCTACAAGAATCTTCTGGATACAATAGGCAACATTACCCGATGCATCAGCAAACTTCCATAATATATAGGATGTACCCACAACATAATTCTCGTTCACATCAATGGTTACATCAAAGATTGAAGCATCAAAACTCTGTTCAGTCGGAATTGTAACTGGATTCGATACACGACCCATATACTGTCCTGTAATCAATCCATCTACCCCATTCTGATCTTCCAATACCGGAGGCGTTATGATTGGTAAACTACCATGGTGACCAGGTTCTGCATCACAACCTTCTTGGTATGAAAGTTTTGTAGATAACGTTGGTATCTGATCACAAGGCAAATCTGGCGGGAAGATGTCCTTTACTGCGATGTTCATAACACACAACGCTGTGTTATTACATCCGTCAATCACCTTGTAAGCAATCGTACCCACACCCGCAGGCAATGAGAAGTACTTAGTCAATTTATCAATATCAGCTCTAGTTGTCTCTATCAACTGATGGATGTTTTCGCCATTTCCATCTGGACTGAAGTTCAATTCAATCGTAAGTCTCGGATTGGTTTCACATCCTGCAGTATAGCTTGGGAACGACCATGGCACATTGTATGTTTTCTGTGTCTTGCCCAATGTGTATTCCAAATTTTTATTGGCAGGACAATTGATTGTTGGCTTTTGTATCTCGCTCAACTTCCATGTGGTTTGTGCCGTAGTTGGACAGCCCACTCCTGCAATCTGTACATTCACACGTGCAGTATGTTCCTTATACCTGCCATCGCACGCACCCGAATCAGGGAAACTAACTAATGCTTCGTATGTTTTTCCTGTAGCACCATACTTCCATACATAAGAATATCGACTCTCATAAATGGAATGGAATCCATTTTTAGCATCCGCCACAGCCACCAAGGTCTGTTCTCTGTCGGTCGGACACAATGTCACCTGTGTCTGATCCATTCCTTCCGTACCCTGTTTTGCCACCACAATCTGAGGTGTTTTATAGACAGTAAACTTCTTTGAAATAGGATCTCCTGCTGTCACATAAGCATATTCACCATTCGAATAAACTTCTTTCTTTACTGCCTGTACCGTTACCGTATATTCACCTTCCTCTGCATTGCCATCCAAAAGCATGTATATACTTGCACCACGAGTATCCGATTCTAATTCACCACCGTCGAATTGAATCTTATCACTACCGAACGTTTTTCCTGAAGGTGATGTAAACAACCATGTATATCGAACATCTGGATTCGCATCTATCGGAGCAACCGTAAACTTTCCATCTTCCTTATTATTCGGAATACAAAATGGATTGGCAGGGCCTTTAATCTCTGTTGGTTGAATAGGATCACAATTCTTACCTGTTACATAAAATTCAATAGGTGCTTCCTCTGGTGTTCTGCTATCACGAACACGATATTTCTTCTTACCAACCTCTTTTACCTCAATGCTAACCTCACGATAATTCGGTCCATTCATATTAAAACCACCTATTTGCAATTGCTCCCATCTGCTTCCATTTTGTACCTCCCATACATAGTTTGCATTATATGGGAAACCTGCAGCCACAACAGTAACATTATCACCAATACAAGCCGCCGAATTATCCATACAGACAGACATAATTTCTGCTGACACATAATCGACAGCCACCTTCATACATCCCATCTGTTGGAAACGAGGACTCAAATCAACCCATGAATTTTTATTTTTGTTTTTTAATGAAAATTTACCATAGAAATGAATCTCCAAACGAAGTAATTTTCCAGCATAATTATCATTACAAAGAATTGAATTTACATGAATATCACCAAATGATCTGTTAATAACAAATGGCTGCCCAAGCTGCTGATTAGTCTCATCATCATACACAACAATCTCCATGTGATCCGCATTCCCATAAAAATTATCTTGAGAACCGACACCTGTCTCCAGTTTAAATTGTGCATTCTTACAACCATCATTACACCCAGCCTGTTTAACAACATACGCCTTCATGGCCAAACGATAATACTTTTCATCCCAAATAGGGTTACCTTGACCATCTATCATATGAAAGTTAAAAGTAAAAGGCGCACAGTTAAGTTCAGAATAATTGTTATCACTTACCCAATAATAATTAGAATATTGAGAAGCATTGGCTTTTGGCACAAACCCCAAATATGCACTTACGTCATTAGTAATCGCACGTCCAGCTCCACATCCATTAATAGTAAATCTAACATCATAGTCTGCAAAATAAGACTCAATTTGTGCATTTTCAGCAGGTTTTACATCTACTCGAGTAGATGTATTATAAGGTGGAATATTAAAGTCCGTACCATTGATATAGTCACCAGAAGAAGACTGGCGACATATCCTTGGACAATCCGTATTAACACTGACTGTTACTTCATTGGTTCTGTCTATGCTATTATTCGGATCCACCATATAGTATTGGGCAGATGAATTACCCATATCATCTACATATTTGAAGACTCCTGAAGGGTCTGACACAGAACCAATTGCCTTGAAATTAGTACCCCCAGTCGTCGATTTATAGACATCTACCGCCGTCACACCAGCGCCAAAACCAGTGGCAGTCAACACGATCGGCTCACCCACACAGGCCTTCGATGATGTCTGACCATCCACATTCAATCTCTGCGCATACGCTACTCCACTTTGCGCTACTATACACGCAAAGACCACACACAATCGAATCCAAAATCTCTGTATCGAATTCATCTTCTTACTATTTCGTTTATTTGTAATACTCATCTTCATACTCTGTTCCTTTATTTCTGTAGAATAAAATATCTTCGTTTTTTTGCTGTTTTCTAGCCCTAACGAAGTCTATTTCACTCTTAGCCATTAACCTTTGTTCGTTTTTTAAATCATCCAATTTTTATGCACCAAACGAACTAACCTAATTAATTATCTATCACTCAAACACTTACATTCATCATCAACTCTTTTCAAGAGAGTCTTTATTCAAAAAAACAAAAATAATGTTTGTTTTCGAACTTTGCAAACATCAAACACCCTATTTTGTTGCGTTTTACTATTTTTTTCGCTCTATAGATTTTCAACCAACAAAAAAAACTCATCGACAAACTATGAAATTTTGTCGATGAGTTCCCATCTCTATTTTTTTCTGTTCTTTTAGATAATCAACATTGCATCTCCATACGAACCAAATCTGTATTTCTCTTTAACTGCAACATCATATGCATTCATCACTTTATCATAATCACCAAACGCACAAACCAACATCAACAAAGTAGATAACGGCATGTGGAAATTAGTGATCATACGATCTGCCACCATAAAATCGTATGGTGGAAAGATGAATTTATTGGTCCACCCCTTAAATGGCTTCACCATTGCATCTGTTCCCACACTACTTTCAATGGCACGCATGACAGTGGTTCCTACAGCACAAACATGTTTCTTTGCCAAATGAGCACGATTGATAATATCAGCCTGATCTGCTAATATTTCCAACTCTTCTGAATCCATTTTATGCTTTGTCAAATCTTCCACATCAATGTCACGGAAATTACCTAATCCAGCATGTAATGTTATATAAGCAAATTCACATCCCTTGATTTCCAACCGTTTCATCAACTGCTTGCTGAAGTGCAATCCTGCAGCTGGAGCCACCACTGCACCTTCATTTTTGGCATAGATGGTTTGATAACGTTCTGCATCCTCTGGTTCTACCTGACGATGATTTTTTATATGATCTGGCAATGGGGTTTCACCCAATTTGTAAAGTGTCTCACGGAACTCCTCATACGTTCCTTCATACAAAAACCGAAGCGTTCTTCCTCTGGATGTTGTATTATCAATAACCTCTGCCACCAACGAATCATCTTCTCCAAAATACAATTTATTTCCTATACGGATTTTTCTTGCAGGGTCAACCAAAACATCCCAAAAACGCATCTCTTCATTCAACTCACGCAACAAGAAAACCTGAATCTTAGCATTGGTTTTTTCTTTGTTTCCATACAAACAAGCTGGGAACACTTTTGTATCATTAAAGATAAACACATCCTGATCATCGAAATAATCAATCACCTGTTTAAATTCCTTATGCTCTATCTCTCCCGTTTTTCGGTTAAGTACCAACAATCTTGCCTCATCCCTATGTTCGGAAGGATAAAGAGCAATCTGCTCCTCTGGCAAATCAAATTTAAATTTGGATAACTTCATACTTACTTGTTATTATTGTCGTTACTAATTATATAATCATCTTTAATTGCTTGTATCATCGATTCAAACTTCTCTATACTGACACAATCATCTACTTTCACATCGCCTATTCGTGTGCGCTTCAATGCAATCAGATGCGCACCGCTATTCAGTTCCAATCCTATATCACGTGCCAAGGCTCGTATATAAGTGCCTTTGCTGCAAACCACTCGTATCGTTGCCACATTATCAGCGAAACTCAACAATTCAATCTCATCAATCACCAATGTTTTGGGTTTGATTTCCACCTCCTCACCCTTCCTGGCATACTGATATGCTCGTTTACCGTTTATTTTCACGGCTGAATAGGCTGGAGGCACTTGCTTAATCTCTCCTATAAACTTCGAGAGCGTTTCCTTCAACAATTCTTCTGTAATATGTTCTGTAGGATAGACTCCATCCACCTCTGTTTCCAAATCAAATGAGGCTGTAGTACTTCCTAATTGCAACGTCGCAACATACTCTTTCGTCTGATACTGAAACGTATCAATCTGTTTGGTACATTTACCCGTACATACAATCATCACCCCTGTTGCCAACGGATCTAATGTACCGGCATGTCCTATCTTTAATTTTTTTACTCCTAACTGATAACGGATGATGTTGCGAGCTTTATTCACTAAATCAAAAGAGGTCCATCGAAGAGGTTTGTCAAAATATAATATTTCTCCTTTTTCAAAATTCATTCAATCAAACACTTAAAGAGAGCTTATCACACAGATAGACCCAACGATGGCACAATATATAGCGAAATAAATCAGTTTTCCTTTTTTCACAATGTTAATCATCCACTTGCATGCTAAACAGCCTACCACAAAAGCAGCCAAGAAACCAACTAACATCGATATTGGTGAGATACCAGCCATCGCTGTTTCATATCCATCTTTAGCTATTTTAAGACAATCCAACAAAGCTTCTCCCACAATCGGTGGAATCACCATCAAAAAAGAAAACTGAGCTAGCTTTTCTTTCTTGTTTCCTAATAACAATCCTGTTGCAATCGTTGAACCCGAACGTGACAATCCTGGCATAACAGCACAAGCTTGCGAAACGCCTATAATAAAGGCGTCTTTCATGGATATACTCTCTTTTTGTCTTGGCTTTGCATAATAAGAAAATGTCAACAAGGTAGCTGTCAGCAGCAACATAAGTCCGACCACAAACAGACCAGAGCCAAACACTTCTTCAACGGCATCTTTAAAAAAAACACCTACAATTCCGATTGGAATCATAGAGATAATTATATTAACAAGATATTTCATCTCATCATTCCACTGGAATTTCAAACAGCCCTTGATCAACCATACGATATCTTTCCATAGGATTACCAATGTACTCAAGACAGTAGCCAAATGTACGGCTATCACAAACATCAAATTGGATTCTCCATCTTCCAATCCAAAAAAATAGGATCCTATCGTTAAATGTCCACTGCTACTTACCGGCAAATACTCTGTCAATCCCTGTATTATGCCCAACACAAAAGCCTGTAACGTATCCATACTGTTTTATGCCTTGAACGATTTTAAATCATCACTTTTTAATCTTCTCATCTCTGACTTTGATGCATCAAGCATAGGCTTTTCTTCATCTTTCACCATTGACACATCATCTGCGCTCTTCCTCGGTCTATAAAGTATAGCGAAAACCTCAAAGAAGAATCCAAACAATGATATCATAGGTCCAACAACAATTCTTCTTGTACTAAAAATCTCGGGATTAAATGTAACACCATCCTCACTTCCTCCTCCGATCATACAACAAAATCCTACAACAATAATAACAAATCCAACAGCCAATAGCATCAGATTCTCCTTTGACAAAGCATAATTCATACTATTTGTTTCTTTTATATTTTAAAATTCTTATTTTCCTTTTTCTCTTCTATATATAATATAGATCATCCAAGTTCTGCTTCAAATATTTGTTCACCGCAAAAAAAGTAGCAATACTGGTAATGATAATGCTACATGCTAACAGTGATCCAAACAAAGGAATATAAACTTTCGAGTCATCCAATTGTATCATACTGAATGGAAGATCCTCACTGAAGAAATGATTCAGCACAATGATATACAAAACCACCAGCAAGAATGCCACAATTGCTATCCAGAAACTTTGCTTCAAATAAGGTCTTCTAATAAACCTTCCTGTAGCCCCTACCAATTTCATAGTATGAATCATAAATCGATCGGAATGAACCAACAGTTCTATCGTATTGTGAATCAACACATAAGATATAAACAAAAGAAGCAATGTAGCACATAACAGAGCGAATGCTATTTTATTCACATTCCTCACAATGGTCTGTATCATGTTTTTTTGATAATCAACATGCTCTACGCAATCCAGCTCAGTAAGTTTCTGCGCCACCATCTGAATACTATCATTATTTGCATATTGCGATTGCAAATGCACAACATACGTATTAGGCAAAGGATTATATTCGGCAAACTCTTCCGGGTCTTCTCCTATCTCTTGACATACATCCCGAATAGCTTGCTCCTTACTGATAAAAACAGCAGATTTCGTATATACTTGAGCATTTAAATATTTATTCAAGGCACTGACCTCATCCTGCGATGCATGGTCCCCCATATATATTGTGATGGCTATCTTCTCTAACACCGTGTCGGACAACTGTCTTGCTACCATTGCCACCGATATCGTACAGCCTAACAAAAATAGTACCATCGATATACTAACGGACGATGTTAATTTTGAATTAAAAAACTTAAATTTCGTTTTTTTAGCCATATTCCTTCACTATAGGGTATATCAACCCAAATTTTGTGCAAAAGAATAAAAAAAATTACATATTAAGAAATTATTTATAGCGATTTTTTATAAGGATTTTCAAACCTACAACGTCACATCTGATTCAAAACCGTCTGTCTTTGCTACCTCCTTAATACTGTAAAATGTCCCACATACTCTTTATCCGATCCTTCTATGCTAATCTCATACCAATAATCCTCACTCGGTACTGGATGTCCCATATATGTGGCATCCCATCCAGGATAATCATTTAGATATTCTGCCAACAATTTACCAAATCGATTGTATATACGAACTATAAACTGAGGATATGTATTAAGATTCTCCACCTCCCATGTGTCTCTTATACCATTACCATCGGGACTCATATATTCTGCCGGTATAATCGGCAAATATTCTCTAATGTTATCAACATACAGATACAATGTCACGACACTATCACAACCATACTGGTTCTCTAACCGTAACATATATTTACTTTCTCCATTGGTTAGATTATATAAATTAAATCCATTCATATTGTAAACATTTCCATTCCTTAGTGTGTCTTTTAGAATCATCTCGGAAGGATATGCCACTGTCAACTCCAATGTCACCGTGCTGTCTGTGCCATTTACTCCAGTAAACGTTTCTGTATAAACACCTGATTTTGTTAATTTTTCTTGTCCGAACTGATAATATTCGCCTTCACATATCGTCTCTTGTAAATTTGTTTGAGCATCGCCCAACACCGTCAACGTTAACTTCACAACGCTATCACATCCTCCCACACTGGTGAATTGTCTCTCATAAACACCAGAACGGGTCAGCAGTTCATCTCCCAACTGATAAAATTCTCCTCTTTCTATTACCTCTTCCAATTCTACCGTATAACCATCCGTCACCGTCAATTCCAATGTCACAACACTATCACATCCGCTCACACTAGGAAACGTTTCTGTATAAATACCTGGCTGTGTCAATTGCTTATAACCAAACATATAAGACGTTCCATTACATATTGTCTCCTGTACATCCGTATGAATAGGATCCAAAACCGTCAATTGTAAAATCACGGTACTGTCATTTCCTTCTACATTCTTTAAGATCTTTTCATAAGCTCCTGATTTATCCAATACGTCACCTTCAAATGTATAAGTCGCACCATAACAAATAGTATCATAAACCACTGTGTCCGATTTACATTCTTTTGCCATCACTGGGAAGATATCCGAGAAGGAACCACACATGGAATACTCTCCCTCTACACCTACTGAAGTGGCAATCACTTTATAGTATCCATCTTCTTTGTGGGTAATATTTTTTAGGGGCAATTTTTCACCTGTCCCTACCTTAATCCACCCTTTATTATTGTAATTTTTCGTGTCATTCTTATACCATGTATAAGTAATCGGTTCTATTAGCGACCCAACATCATTCATCTTTGCTTCTAACGTATAGTTTGAACCCATACATAACGAATCTTCTGGCGAATTCACTTCGACAGGCGGAGTACACAAACGTATTTCTATGTCATCTAAGCAAAAATCGCCTCCATTACTTCCTGCTGATGAATATACACTATAGACTATCGATGTTGTCCCCAAAGGAACAGTAAACGGAACACCAAACTGCTGCCACACGTTTTTATTGCAATCAATAGTAAACAATTCTTTTTTAAGAACGTTACCATCCACATCCATTATACTCAAATCTATAGGAGCATCAACCTGATAATTGGCTGGACGTCCATAGAATGAAAAATATAGATTCGTGTTTTCACATAGTCCATCCACTCTCACCTTATAAAAAGTCTGCGCTGTACTTTCCAAATCCACCTGCATAAAGTAACCTCTCGACATATCATCTGGATATGTGTGGTCACCAAAATCAGCATACCATCCCGCATACACATGTGGAGGATAGGTTCCATTCTGTCGCCTCACAACCGCCTTTTTTGTGATTAGGTATCCATTATATCCAGGCATACCTCCGGTTGAATTTTTCAACGTAATTGATGAGCTAGAAGGCAAAGCTGGACCTATCTCTGGGTTACTGACAAAATCACCACCAAAACTTTCTCTGAATAAAATCGTACCAGAACTACAATCAAAATCTTCATAAGGATCTGCTCCTGTACCCCCTTGTGCATAGCCTATTATAGAAAGTACCAACATCACACACAACAATATACCTTTCATAATTACATTTTTTATCAACGCCATAAAATCTAAAACTCTATCGAATTAAACATTAACGAATAACCTTTAAATAACAAAAAAACGCACAAAGTTACTTAAATAAAAACAAAGAGACAAAAAAAACACATATTCATTTCGTTCTGATATAATTATAACCTTTGTCAATTGGTTTTTGATAAATACAAATATCCACACTGAAAAATAACGTACCTTTGCGGGACTTATCTTATTCTATAATATTAATTAAACTTTTATTAAATGAACAAATTAGTATTTTTGGGTTTATCACTATTGTTATTATACAACCGGAAGAAGAAAATGATCCTATCGTGGATGGTGCTTCCGTCTGTGGCAACGTAGGGAACTACAACTACGTGGATCTCGGATTAAGTGTCAAATGGGCAACCTACAATATAGGTGCGACAAAACCATCTGAATATGGAGATTATTTTGCATGGGGCGAAACTGAATCGAAGGATTCATTTTTAGAAAGCAACTATAAATGGTGCAATCAAGTGCACAACAGAGCACTTAAATATTGTTTGAAAAGTGATTATGGCACCGTTGACAACAAAAGTGTATTGGACATGGATGATGATACAGCGAGTATCAACTGGGGAAGTTCTTGGCGTATGCTTACCCACAAAGAGCAAAAAGAATTAATAGATGGATGCACATGGGAATGGTCTTCCAACTTCAACAACAGCGGCATAGCTGGGGCTATAGCAACCTCTAAAAAGAACGGCAACACCATCTTCTTCCCTGCAACGGGTTACCGCATGGACTATTTTTATGTTGCTATAAAAAGTACTGGATTCTATTGGGCATCTACCCTTGATGAAAACACTATCATGGCAGATATTTTCGGATTCAGAAACGAATGTACAGAAGTAAACTATTATGCTGACTTACGTGAATATGGTATGACTATTCGCGCTGTTACCAAATAATTAGTTCAGCCTTTAATAAGAACAGGGGACGATTCAAAATGAATTGTCCCCTGTTCTTTTATTTATTCTGTCAACTCGTTTAAATCATATGTACATCTCGTACATACATAAACGTGTTATTTACTTCTAATCAATGTGAAGTGTCCGCTGTAGTTCTTGTCAATCTCTGGGATATTAACGGTGTACCAGTAGTCGGTGGATGGAAGCGGATTTCCGTTATAGGTTCCGTCCCACTCCGTGTCACTTCCCTTCAGTTCAACCAGCTGCTTGCCGTAGCGGTCATAGATAATCACATTGGCATTCGGATAGATCTCCA
>Ga0247610_10000230_pt1 | contig 91414 bp, 74 predicted proteins | sample 174DNAGHGhighgp2_FD_193483 | JGI IMG/M metagenome (GOLD analysis project Ga0247610, IMG submission 193483) | Sheep rumen microbial communities from Palmerston North, Manawatu-Wanganui, New Zealand - 1742 DNA GHGhigh gp2 | ecosystem: Host-associated > Mammals > Digestive system > Stomach > Rumen... | reverse complement strand
TACACATTTTTCCGCAATCAAGGGGGAAGCCGCATTTTTTTTGCGCTTCTCCTTTGAATGTTTAAAGGCTTCCGCGCTCCTTTTTCTGTTTTTGACCAAAGTGTTGCATTTATGAGTTGAACTTAAGTGGTGTTAAATAATGTTAAAAATCGGTGTTTTTTTGGGGACATGTAGAATTTTTCGTTATTAAAGGGTGTATTATATAATAAAGAGGCTCAGAATGAGCCGTCCAATAGATAATATATATTCACACAGCGAGATTTATTAAACAATAAAAACAAAATCACTATGAATAAACAATAAAAACAAAATCACTATGAAAAAGAGTATCATTTTCTTGGCATTTGCTGCTATGTTATGCGGCGGGGTGCAGGCGCAGGACACCCTGTGGCAGAAGCCTGCTCCACATAGCAATTACTATTATAACAACTGGATTGACACGACGGTCGCTTATGTGGCAAGTCTTTGCGGATTCGGATGCCCCACCCACGCCATCGCCAGTCAGTATGTTACCAGCGATACCCTTCGAGTCTATGGCATCGCCGCCATGATGGTGCATCGGTTCTGGTGGATTAGAGGTGACTTGCAGACGCAACTCAACAATTCGTATCCCGAACATCCCACATTGGACGACCGCGTGGAGTCGTTGCTGCTTTATCAGTACCATGGTCCCGATTCGACGGCGGAGATGCTGCAGCTGGGCAACGCATTGCCGATACACATCATCGACACGCCAGTGACGTACTATGTGATGTCGAACACGCCCGTTGTTAGCTTCTTCGACACGATGCCCAAGCCGGTGTATGAACGCTATTTTGAAGTTCCGCAGACGGTGAGGGATACTTTCTTTGTAGGGTGTACGCAGAGCGATGGAGAGTGGGACAAGGTGAGTGGAGTGTGGAGACGCGTGCGTCCATGGGTTGGGTGCCTGTGCTTCAACGACCGTGGAGGAGATATTGGTTATGGCGACGAGGTGCAGGCAGCACTGGTACAGGATCAGGGGAACATGAATTCTCCTATCCGATGGTACTTCGAACACAACATGAATATCTGTCGCTATTTCATCTTCCCCATCCTGACGCCTAAGCCCAGTGGCGGCGACAGCAACGTGGCTGTGCAGGGGCCGGACATGATGGAGCGCTATGTGGCTGTGCAGCCCAACCCGGCGCACGGGCGCGCCACGGTGGTCTCCAGCTTCGGCATGACGGCCGTCGAGGTCTACGACACGCAGGGACGCCTGCTGCAGACCCTCCCCGCCGAGGGCCTCAAGGCCGACCTCGACGTCAGCTCCTGGCCCCGCGCCACCTACCTCCTCCGCATCCGCACCCCCATGGGTACCGTCACCCGCAAGCTCCTGGTGCAGTAGCCTCCCGCGCCGCACCAGCCCGGCGTGCCCACGGCCCAGGAGGTGGAGGAACAGGGTGCCGACCTGGGCGAGATGAATCGGGTGCTGATGGAGAAAGTCGAAGAGCTCACCCTCTACGTCATCGACCTCCAGAAACAGATTGACGAACTGAAGCCCAACAGATAAAACGATTGTAATATGAAAAAAAACATTTTTATTGTCTTTGCGGTTGTATGTGTTATGGCGTCATGTGACAGAAGATCACAGTGCATCCTCTTTGTACCTGATGACTCGCAGTTGTCATGGACGGAATATAACACAGTGGCTGAGTATTATGATTTCTTCCAATGCCATCCAATGGCGGCAAAGATTCACAATGGCGACACCATACGTGTATGTGGATGGATTGTGTGGGATGCTGGCGGACGCTTCCTTCGCCCGCATCCTAATTTGCCGGAGCCTTATCATCGTATAATTATCTCAGATAGCCCCTCTGATGATGGAGGCCCGTATAAATGGGCGGCGTTGCGGAACAGAGATAGTGTGTTTATTCCGGAGTCGCTTTGGCATAAAAAGCTGTATGTGAAAGGAAGGATTGTGTATGATGAAGCAGCAGAGGAGGAAATAGATTGTTGCAATTATTATATTGCGACGATTGACATGATTCAGGTGGATTCAATACCGATAGAATAACATATAGAATAAAATATGAAAAAGTTTATTTTTTGTATTGACATTATTGTTGTCATGTGAGGGTCTGTTGTTAGGACAACAGGTATCATTGAATGATGCTGTTATTGTCGCCGTTAATGAACTCAATGGTTTGTATCCAGATTCATCCTTTAATGTGACGAATGTTGTCCAGTAATTATGTATGGTCGATAGACCCCCTAAATAAAGCTTATGACAACAAGTTCATCGCTTCGGGCGGCTATGGCCTGTTACCGCGATTTTTCAGATACATACATTCCCAATGGTTATTATGCCCTGAATATTTCGAATACCAATTTGTTAATGGTAAACGGCAAATGAGTTGTGAAACAGAAACGTTATCTCCGATAAAACCCTACTATATAAGTAGCGATGATATGGTATCAAGAAAGTTGCCGATACCGTTTTCTGTAATCTGTGGCAAAGAATAGTCCAATGTAATAAAAACAAAATCACTATGAAAAAGAGTATCATTTTCTTGGCATTTGCCGCTATGTTGTGCGGCGGGGTGCAGGCGCAGGACACTTTGAGGAAGAAATCGGCGCCGCTAGACAATTATTTCTACAACAACTGGATTGACACAACAAGATATATTTCCTATAGCCTCTCATTAAGCACGGATGTTTACGCCAAGCGTTTTATTACCGAGGATACCCTTCGGGTCTATGGAATTGCAGCCATGATGACGTGCCCCGACTCGTTCTGGTTTCGGCCAAACTCGGATTATCCGAACCTTCAGTCGTTACTGAATGCTCTCTATCCTGAAGACCCCAGTTTTCTCAACTGCAGGGAGTCGCTGATGCTGTACCAGTACCACGGGCCCGACTCGACGGCGGAGATGCGTCAGGTGGGGGAGCTGTTGCCGATACATTTTCTGGACACGGCGGTGAGCTATTGGTCGTTGTCGAACGATGCTGTTCACGAGGACTCGGTGCCCAAACCCGTCTATGAGCGTTACTTTGACGAGCCTCAGATTGTGTTTGACACTTTTTTTGCCGGTTTTACGCAGAACCAATATGTGTACAAAGGTGCCGGGCGGTATATTCAGGTGCGTCCGGGTTTTTATTGTTTTCGATTTGCATCCAGTGATCCCATAGAAGGGAGGGCGGGTTATCCGATTTGCGAGGCAAGACTGCTTCCGCGAAGACACTTTGACCCCGTTACGGGAGCCCTTGTATATGAGGATGATTTGAAATGGTATTTTGACTATTATCATCATGTCGGCGATATGTTCATCTTCCCCATCCTGACGCCTAAGCCCAGTGGCGGCGACAGCAACGTGGCTGTGCAGGGGCCGGACATGATGGAGCGCTATGTGGCTGTGCAGCCCAACCCGGCGCACGGGCGCGCCACGGTGGTCTCCAGCTTCGGCATGACGGCCATCGAGGTCTACGACACGCAGGGGCGCCTGCTGCAGACCCTCCCCGCCGAGGGCCTCAAGGCCGACCTCGACGTCAGCTCCTGGCCCCGCGCCACCTACCTCCTCCGCATCCGCACCCCCATGGGCACCGTCACCCGCAAGCTCCTGGTGCAGTAGCCGCCCGCGCCGCACCTGTCGGCAAAGCCCCCGCCTCCGATTCCGGAGGCGGGGGCTTTGCGAGTTATGGATTAAGAGTGATGAGTGAGGAGTGTTTAGTGTTTAGTGTTTAGTGTTTAGTGTTTAGTGGTTAGTGAGGAGTGGGGAGAGAGGAATGAGGAATTAAGAATTAAAAATTAAGAATTAAGAATTAACCGAGACGAGTTCCCGCCGCAGGCGGAATAATTTATAAGATTTACAAGATTTCGCCGAAGGCAGGAGAATAAAGATAAACCGAGAGGTGACCCCCGCCGAAGGCGGAATTAATTTACTAGATTTATAGATTTCGTGAGCGAAGCGAGCAGGAGAAAAAAGGGATGGATTTCGCGCAGCAGGAGAAGAATAATAGGGATATACTTCTATATTCCCGTAGATTTTCTTTACCTCATCGCTACATCAACTCTACAAAAAATGTAGAGAAAGGGTAGAGAAAAGGTAGAGAAGAGGTAGAGAAGAGGTAGAGAAGAGGTAGAGAAGAGGTAGAGAAGATAGCAAGGAGGAGTGATGAGTGAGGAGTGGTTAGTGTTTAGTGTTTAGTGTTTAGTGTTTAGTGTTTAGTGAGGAGTGGGGAGTGAGGAGTGAGGAGAGAGGAATGAGGAATTAAGAATTAAAAATTAAGAATTAAGAATTAACCGAGACGAGTTCCCGCCGCAGGCGGAATAATTTATAAGATTTACAAGATTTCGCCGAAGGCAGGAGAATAAAGATAAACCGAGAGGTGACCCCCGCCGAAGGCGGAATTAATTTACTAGATTTATAGATTTCGTGAGCGAAGCGAGCAGGAGAAAAAAAAGATTAACCGAGACGAGACCCCCGCGCAAGCGGCAAATCTACAAGATCTACAAGATCTCGCGGAGCAGGGAAAAATAACTGCGACAGGTCACCGCCGACAGGCAAGAGGAAGTCCAGTGAACTTCCTGGCAGAGCATGAGTAAGGCGATAATTTATAAGATTTATAGATTTCGTGAGCGCGGAGCGCGAGCAGGAGAAAAGGAAGCAGGTGCCGGATAGCCGCGACAGGCGGGATAATTTATATGGTTTATAGATTTTTTTGGTAGAGTTTTTTTTAAATTGTATATTTGCCGCGTTTTTGCCCTGACGGCGGTTTCGGATAACTGGCTGAGAGGACAGAGGTTTTGAAATTCACTTAGTACTAACCAATATTATAAAACAACAAACAACAAATGAAAAAACTCAAATTGATTGCGCTGCTGGCGGCTCTGTTCCTGCCGCTGGCGACACATGCGCAAGTGACGTTGAACGAGGGCTTCGAGAACTGGCCCCCTGAGGAGTGGACCATCATCCACGTGTCGGGCTCGTCCAACTGGGGAACCAACACTACCGCCCATTCGGGTTCCAAAGCGGCTTCGATCAACTATGCAACGTCAGGCCACGAAAACTACTTGATTACCCCTAGGCTGACCCCCGTTGCCGGCGACAACCTGTCGTTCTTTGCCACGGCGCAGCAGTATGCGGGCACCACGCTGACCATCGAGGTCTCCACCACCACGCCTGAGGCTGCCGCCTTTGGCACCGTCCTGGCAACCTACACCAGCGGCGACGAAGGTACCCTCGGTACTACCAGTCTGGGTACATGGGTCAACAAGACCATCGACCTCAGCAGTTACGCTGGTCAGAATATCTACATCGCTTTCCATGTGGTCGACAATGATGGCGGCCGTTTGAATATCGACGATGTGACAGGTGTTCACCTGTATGTCCCCTCCTGCCCTAAGGTCAACAATCTGACTGCCGGCAATATCACCACCGAGAGCGCCGCCATCAACTGGAATCGTCGTGGTTCCGAGAGTGCATGGGCGGTCTACCTGAATGGCCAGCATGTGGCCGATGTCACCGACTCCTCCTATACGTTCAATACCCTCACTGCCAACACGGTCTATACCGCCGGTGTCCGCGCCGTCTGCGGCGAGGGTGACAGCTCCTCGATGGTCTCCATGCCGTTCCGCACCGCTTGCTCGCCCATCGACGTCAGCACCCAGTACTGGAACGAGAACTTCGAGAACTGGGCTACGGGTGAAAGCGGCTACGACCCCTGCTGGGGCCGCTACGGCTACTATAGCACCTATCTTCCTCAGGTTGCCAGCTCCATCGCAGGCCCTGACGGCATCAGTGGCAAGAGCCTCTATGGCTATGCCGGCAACAATGCCCAGCCTATGTTCGTCATCCTCCCCGAGATGGAGGACCTGAGCAACGCCATGATTGCTTTCCAAGCCAAGACTGGCTATGCCTCCACTTCTACCATCCAGGCCGGCTATATGACCGACCCTACCGATACCACCACCTTCCACGCTGTCTCTATCTTTAACCTCACCTCCGCCGATGGTTGGAAGTACTGTGAGTCGCACCTCGAAGGTGACGACCTGAGCAGCGCTTACCACATCGCCCTCCGTCTGCACAACAGCCCCTATGCCGGCTATTATATCTATCTTGACGATATCATGGTCGGTCCCGCCCTCTCGTGCGCCCGTCCCACCGCCCTCGCTGTCCGTGACATCGTCAGCGACGGCGCCGAGCTCGTCATTGAGGACAGCACCTACCATAGCGACTACACGGTGCAGCTGTATACCAACGATACCCTGCTGGAGAACACCATCGACGCCAGCGACACCGTGGTGCCCCTCAGCTCGCTGACCCCCAATACGGAGTATAAGGTTGTCGTGGTCTCGAACTGCGACGCTTCTGCCACCACCCTGCCCATCAGCACTTCGTTCCGCACCAGCTGCGTGGCCATCGTCCACGACGAACTGCCCTGGACGGCCCATTTCGACAGCCTGAGTACCGGCGTGGTGACGCCTGACCGTCTGAGCTGCTGGACCGCCAACAGTGGGAGCACGAGCTACCCTGCTATCAGCTCGTCGGAGCAGCACAGCCTCCCCAACAGCCTCAATCTGTATGGCGTGACGCCGCAGGTGATTGCCATGCCGGCCTTTGCTGACGACCTGAACACGCTGCAGCTTTCCTTCTGGCTGAAACCTTATTATAGTAGTTATAGCAATGCAGTGACCGCCTGGGTCGAGGTGGGTGTGATGAGCAACCCGAGCGACCCCGCCACCTTCGTGGCCGTGCAGACCTGCCAGCCTGCCGCCTCGGGCTGGAGCCAGTATGATGTGACCTTTGCCAACCACACCACCGGCTATATCGCCTTTCGTTTTGCCGGAGCTTCTTACAGCATCTATCTCGACGACATCACTGTCCAGGAGGTGCCCTCCTGCGTGCGTCCCAGCGTGACCGTCAGTGGTGTGAGCGCCACCAGCGCCACCCTCACCATTGCTGACGCCAACGACGCCGGCCAGTACACCGTGGTTGTCAATGATGGCGACAGCACCCTGGTGGACGGCTTCGAGCTTGTCCTCGACACGCTGCAGGCCAACAGCGACTACAGCGTGCGTGTGCGCACCCTCTGCAACGACGGCAACCCCACGGCGGATGCCGCCACCGTTACCTTCCACACGCTCTGCAGCGGCGTTGCCATCCCCGACACCAACGGCTTCGAGGCTGATGCCGACAACAGCATCCCTGCCTGCTGGACGAACCTCGGCGGCACCACCACGGTGCGTACCAGCAGCTCGGGCAGCAGCAGTGGTGTCCACAGAGGCAGCCAGTACCTCGACTTCCGTGGCGCCACCCGTAATATGATTGCCATGCCCCCGACGACGGAGCCCACCGGCAATCTGCAGGTGCGTTTTTGGACCCGCCCCGAGGATCCCACCAAAAACAGCTGTGGCAAGTTCCAGGTGGGTTACATCACCGACCCCGCCGATACCACCACGTTTGTTGCCGTGGCCACCTATGTTTATAACGAGTTCACCGGCTACGAGGAGAAAGAGGTCTCGATGGCCGGTGCTCCCGACAACGCCCTGATCGCTTTCCTTCAGAAGGACTGCTCTACAGTCTACTATTGGTTTGTCGACGACGTGATCGTCGAGGAACTTCCTTCCTGCCAGCATCCCGTCAGCGTGAGTGTGAGCGACATCACCGTCGACGGTGTCACCCTTACCGTCAACGACCCCGCCCAGGCCGACAGCTACCGCTACTACCTCGCCGTGAACGACAGCATTGTCGACAGCAATGACTTCTACAGCACCACCACCGAGGTGCTGAACCTCACCGGCAACACGGCCTATACCGTCAGTGTGGCCACTGTGTGTGGCGACGAGGTGACCTCCACCGTGAGCACCTCCTTCCGCACCGCCTGCCCGGCCATCGCCACCGCCGACCTGCCTTGGAACGAAAGCTTTGAGACCTATCCCGCCGCCACCGGTATTGTCCCCTGCTGGGACTATCAGGGTCCCAATGCCGAGAAGGTCTCGGTGGTCAGCACAAATGCCCACGACGGCAGCAAGTCGTTCCGCTTCTCGAGTTATGCTACCACGCCGCATGTGGCCATCCTGCCTGCCTTCGAGGACGGCATCGAGGGCTTGATGCTGGGCTTCTGGCTGAAGTCTGAAAGCTCCTCCTACTCGGGCAACCTTCTGGTGGGTTATGTCACCGAAGACTCTATCTTCACGGCTATCGACACGTTCCTTTGCGCCGACTATCTCACGATGGCCTATGAGGAGGTGCGTTTCGAGAATGTCCCCACCGATGCCCGTATAGCCATTGCCCAGGTTCAGGCCACCTCTACCAGTTTCTATTGGTGGATTGACGACCTGACGGTCGGCCCCGCCACCGAGTGTGTGCGTCCCAACGGCGTCGAGGTGCGCAATATCACCACCGATGGTGCCGACCTCTGGATTGACGACAGCACGTTGGTGAACAACTACAGCATCCTGGTGGTTTCGGGCAACGACACCGTCCAGTACACCACCGCCAATGACACCGTGGCTACCCTGACGGGTCTTGCTTCCGGCACCGGCTACACGGTCTATGTGAAAGCCCTCTGCCCGGGTGGCGACTCCACCACCGCTGTCAACGCCTCGTTCTTCACCGAGTGCGAGACGATCAGCACCCTGCCCTATAACGAAGGCTTCGAGAACTGGATTGCCGGCGCTACCGGCTTCAGCCCCTGCTGGGACCGCTACTACAAGGGCTATTCTGCCAGTACCACCAACCACCCTTATGTGATGACCGGCGATGTTCATGACGGAAGCAATGCTCTGCGCTTCTATTCGGCCTATGACTATTCGGGCTATGGCAACGCCTCCTACTACTATTCTGTCGCCTATATGCCTCTCTTCAGCGCACCGGTGAACACCCTGACGATGAGTTTCTGGTACAAGGTGGCCGACACCTATGACCCCGACTATACCGAGATTTATGTGGGTGTGAGCGACACCATTGGCGACACCACCACCTTCACCCGCATCGAGACCATCGTCCCCACCGACCACCAGTGGCACCAGTACGAACTCGACTTCGGCGCCTACACCGGAACTGGCAACCGCATTACCATCATCCAGAAGAATGTTAACGGCGACGAGGAGTACGACTATGACTACGACGAGTCCTATTATTTTAGTAACACCTATGGTTATATCGACGATATCACCATCGACGCGATGTCTTCCTGCGTGCGTCCTGCCACCCTCGTGGTGAGCGATGTCGACGCCACCCACGCCACCCTCACCTGGACCGACAACAACGGCACGGGCGACTATGTGGTGCTGTGCAGCAACGGCGACTCTGTCACCGTCAACGGTGCGCTGACCTACACCTTCAGCAACCTCGAGCCCACCACCAACTACACCGTCGGCGTGCGTCGCATCTGTGGTGACGAGCTCTCTCCGAATGCCCGTACCGCCACCTTCCGCACCCTCTCGGTGCCTGTCACTGTGCTGCCCTACAGCACCGGCTTCGAGGCTGGTGAGGATACCGGCTGGGAGTATCGCAACGCTACCACCAACCAGTGGACCATCGATACCGCCGCCCATCAGGCCGGCAGCCGCGCCCTCTACATCTCCAACGATGGTGGCGCCAGCAACGCCTATACGAACAATAGCACCACCAACAGCTATGCTTACCGCATCTTCGACCTCGCCGCTGGCGAGTATGCCGTCAGCTTCAACTGGCGTGCCAAGGGTGAGAGCAGCTTCGACTTCCTCCGCGTCTTCGCCGTGCCCGACAACCTGAGCCTCGCCACCGCCGACGGTAGCTCGGCTACCGCCAACTTCAGCGGCTGGCAGGACATCGTGGGTGGTAAGCTGAACCAGCAGGATAGCTGGCAGACCGTCAGCGGCACCTTCACCGTTGCCGACAGCGGACGCTACAAGCTGGTCTTCTTCTGGCGTAACGACAATAGTGACGGCAACAATCCTCCCGCCGCTATCGACAACGTCACCCTTGAGGGCCTCACCTGCTCGACGCCGAGCAACCTGGTCTTCGACACCGTTACCTCCACCAGCGTCACCCTCAGCTGGCACTCCAACGGCACAGAAAGTGCTTGGGTCGTCAGTGTCGACAATGGCGCTTGGCGTACTGCCGCCGACACGGTGTACACCGTCTTCGACCTCACTCCCGCTACCCTCCACACCTTCGACGTCCGCGCCCTCTGCAGTGCCGGCGACACCAGCTATGCTGTCAGCGGAAGCGTGCGTACTGAGTGTGCCTCCATCGGCTATGCCGACCTGCCCTGGACCGAGGACTTCAACGCCATCTCGTCGATGAGCGACCTCCAGTGCTGGAGTCGCTACTTCGGCCTCTACACCGGTGACATCACGACCCTCAGCAGCACCACCAGCGGCTGGACCAACACCACTACCGCCATGGGTGGCAGCAAGCATGTCAAGCTGAACATCTACGGTACCACAACCAGGACCTGGCTGGTGAGCCCCGCCATCGACGTGGTGACGCCCCTCAAGCTCGCGTTCGACTATGCGCTGACGAAATATAGCACTGCCGACAGTATCGAGCAGGCCGGCAGCGACGACCGCTTCATGGTCCTCGTTACCAGCGACAACGGTAACTCCTGGACGCCCCTTGCCACTTGGGATTCCACGGGCAACGCCTACGGCTCTATCCAGCCGGTGGCTACCACCGATACCTTCTCGCTTGCCGCCTATGTGGGTCAGCAGATCCGCATCGCCTTCTACGGCGAGAGCACCGTGGCCAACAATGGCGACAACGACCTCCACATCGACAATGTCACCGTCTTCGTCGACAGTACCGCCCCGCAGCCCACGACCTACAACGTGACGCTCCTCTCGGCCGACACCACCATGGGTCATGTGAACCCCGCCGAGGTCACCACCGTGATGGAGAACAGCCGCTTCAGCGCCACCGCCGTCGCGGAGCATGGCTTTGACTTTGTGTGCTGGACCACTGCTGCCGGCACCGTCGTCAGCAGCGCCAACCCCTTCACGTTCACCGTGACCTCCGATACCACCCTCATCGCCACCTTCGAGGTCGCCAGCGTGCCGGAGCGTTGCCCGGCACCCACCCATGTGACCGCCAGCAACGTGACCGCCACCAGCGCCGTCATCAGCTGGACCAACGGCGGCAGTGAGAGCGCCTGGACGATTGACTACAACGGACACACCGTCAATGTCGACAGCAACCCCTACACCCTCACCGGCCTCACCGCCAACACCTCCTACACTGTCGCCGTCATGGCCAAGTGCAGCGATGACGAGGCGAGTGAGTGGAGCGAAGCCTACACCTTCACCACTGCCAGTGTGGGTATCGACGATGTCGACGGCAGCGCCATCGCCCTCTACCCGAACCCCGCCAGCACCATGGTGACCCTCACGGGCATCGAGGAGGCCGCCACTGTGACCTTGGTCGACATGAACGGCCGTGTGAACGGAGAGTGGAGAGTGGAGAACGGAAAACTGACCATCGATGTCAGCTCGCTGACGTCGGGTGCCTACTTCGTCCGCATCGCCGGCGAGCAGGTCAACGTTATCCGCAAACTGATTGTCCGCTAGGAAGGACTAGGTGGTACTAGGCAATCCTAGGCGGTCCTAGGTTCTCCTAGGCAGACCTAGGTTTTTCTAGGAAACCACTAAATTGGCAGGGCACCCGCAAAGGGTGCCCTGCTTTATTTTTTTGCTATATAAAAAAAAAGTTGTATCTTTGCAGTTCGAATATAATTGTATTTGTTATGTCTGACACACTAGTTATCACTCCTACTTACAACGAGAAGGAGAATATCGAAGCTATCATCCGTAAGGTCTTTTCTTTGCCGAAAGAATTTGATATGCTTATCGTTGAGGATAATTCGCCCGACGGCACGGCCGACATCGTGAAGCGTCTGATTCAAGAGTTTCCCAACCGCCTCTTTATCAAGGAACGTAAGGGCAAGTTGGGGCTTGGCACCGCCTACCTCGACGGTATGCGTTGGGGTAACGAGCACGGCTACGACTATATGATTGAGATGGATGCCGACTTCTCGCACAACCCCGAAGACTTGGTGCGCCTCTACGATGCTTGTTCCAGCGGCAAGGGCGACGTGGTGGTGGGCAGCCGCTATGTGGGTGGCAAGATCAGTGTGGTGAACTGGCCCATGGGGCGCCTGATGATGAGCTACTATGCCTCGAAATATGTCCGCATCGTCACCGGCATGAAGGTGGCGGACTCCACCGCCGGCTTCGTCTGCTGGAGCCGCAGGGTGCTGGAGAAGGTGAAGTTCGACAAGGTGAAGTTCGTCGGCTATGCCTTCCAGATTGAGATGAAGTACACGGCCACGCGCCTGGGCTTCAAGGTCTACGAAGTGCCTATCATCTTCACCGACCGCGTGCTGGGCGTGAGCAAGATGAGCATGAAGATCTTCAAGGAGGCCTTCTTCGGAGTGTTTAGCCTGCGCTTCCGCAACTGGCGCAAGTACTAAGTCTCGATAGATCTTAATTCTCCTTGCCCTTCGGGCAGAGATCTCGTAGATCTTGTAGATTTTGCTAACGCAACCACGTTTATTCGATGGATTTTGATGAAATAAAATATCAAGTTCGAGGGGCTGCAATGGAGGTTTATAGTCATTTCGGCCCGGGTTTACTTGAATCCGTATATGAAAAGGCTATGATTCGAGAGTTGGAGTTGCGTGGATTGAAAGTGCAATCTCAGGTGAATATTCCAATATTGTACAAGGGAACATCTGTGGGCGATGATTTGCGAATAGATTTGCTTGTGGAAGATGAGTTGATAGTGGAGTTGAAATCTGTAGAAGAAATAAAGGAAGTGTTTTATAAACAGTTGCGTACATATCTTAAGTTGATGGATAAAGAAGAGGAACTCCTTATTAACTTTGGAGAGTATGATTTTAAACAAGGATTAAGAAGAGTGACAATATAGTCTGCGTAGCTGCGCAAAGCGCGAAATCTACAAGATCTTCAAGTTTCGCGAAGCAGGAAAACAAAGAACTCCATACCCTAACGGGTGGAGATACAGTAGGTTTTGTGGAGAGGAACATGCGCAAGCAGATAATCTACAAGATCTACGAGATCTCGCGAAGCAGGAGAAAAAAAAAGAAACAAGATAAACAGAGAAAAAATAAACAGAGATATAATGAGAAAGATTTTATTGACATTGGCGGCGGTGATGTGCGCCACGACGATGATGGCGCAGGAGAAACTCCTGCAGTGGGACCAACTGATGGACTACAAACTGTATCCGCAGCGCGAGATGCGCGGATTTACCTTTGTTCCGGGCACCAACAATGTGATGTACCTTAAGGACACTGCTTACATGCTTTTCGACGGGAAGAAGGAGCGCTCGATGACCGCCAAGGAACGTGAGATGTTCAAGGAGAAGATGCAACCCGCTAAGGACGAACGTGTGGAGAAGAAGGAGGGCAACCTCTATGTCGACGGCAAGTTCGTCGAGAAAGGTGACGGCTACAATATCGTCCTCGGCGAGAGCGTGCACCGCAATGAGTTCGGCATCGACGGCGGCCTCTTCTGGTCGCCCAAGCGCAGCCGCCTGGCTTTCTACCGCATGGACCAGAGCATGGTGGTGGACTACCCGCTGGTAAACACCAAAGCTCGCGAGGCAGAACCCAAACCCATCAAGTATCCCATGGCCGGCATGAAGAGTCACGAGGTGACCGTGGGCGTGTGGGACACGAAGACCGAGAAACTGGTCTACCTTGACACCCGCAAGGACACCACTGTCCACGAGCGTGAGATGTACCTCACCAATATCGCCTGGAGTCCCGATGAGAAATACGTCTTCATCGCCAAGATCAACCGCGAGCAGAACCACATGTGGCTCGAGCAGTACGACGCCGTGAGCGGCAAGCTCGTCAAAGTGCTCTTCGAGGAAGAAAATCCCCGCTATGTGGAGCCCTGTGAGCCCATGATATTCACCCCCAAGGGTGACCAGTTTCTCTGGTATTCGATGCGCGACGGCTACAAGCACCTCTATCTCTACAACCTCGACGGCAAGTTGGTGAAGCAAGTCACCAAGGGTGAGTATGAAGTTGAGGGCTTCATCAAGTTCGATAAGAAAGGCGAGAATATCTTCATCTATGCCAACAAGGACAACCTTGCCGGCCGCGACGCCTACCGCGTGAACCTGAAAAAGGGTACCATGGAATGCCTCACTATGCAGGAGAACGGTCTGCACGGCACCCACAGCATCGTCCTCAACGACAATTGCAGCACGTGGGTGGATGTATGGAGCAGCGTGGATATGCCGATACGTGCCGACCTGCGCGACCTCAAGCACAAGAAAGCCCTCTATACCTTCTACACTGCCGAGAACCCCCTGAAGGACTATGCTATGCCCGGCGTAAAACTCGGCACCATCAAGGCTGCTGACGGCACGACGGACCTCTACTACCGCCTTATCACGCCTCCCAATATGGAGAAGGGCAAGAAATATCCGACGCTGGTGTATGTCTATGGCGGCCCGCACTCGCAGCTCGTGACCGACAGCTGGCTTGCTGGCGGCAACCTCTACTTCATGTTCCTCGCCCAGCAGGGCTATGTGGTCTTCACCGTCGACAACCGCGGCACCGACAACCGTGGCTTCGAGTTCGAGAGCTGCACGCATCGCCACCTTGGCGAGATAGAGATGGCCGACCAGATGGAAGGCGTCAAATTCCTCAAGAGCCTGCCCTATGTGGACGAAAACCGCATGGGCGTCGAGGGCTGGAGCTTCGGCGGCTTCATGACCATCACCATGAAGCTGGCGCACCCCGAGGTCTTCAAGGTGGGCTGTGCCGGCGGCCCCGTCATCGACTGGAAGTGGTACGAGATCATGTACGGCGAGCGCTATATGGACATGCCGCAGGAGAACCCCGAAGGCTACGAGGCCAACAGCCTGCTCAACAAGGCCAAGAACCTCGAAGGCCGTCTGCTCGTTATCCAGGGAGCCGAAGACAACACTGTGGTGCCGCAGCACAGCACCGAGTTCATCGAGCGCTGCATCAACAACTACAAGCAGGTCGACTATTTCATGTATCCCCACCACGAGCACAACGTGCTGGGTCGCGAGCGTCTGCACCTCTACCAGAAGATGTTCCAGTACTACGAAGACCACTTGAAGTAAAAAACTTACGCATTAACGCATTAACACATTAACGCATTCTAGGAGATGTTTACTGGCATTATTGAGATGACGGCCAAGGTCGTCAAGATTGAGAAAGAGAATACCAACTACCACTTCACCCTCGAGGTGCCCTTCGGCGACGAGCTGGCCATCGACCAGAGCATGGCGCACGACGGCTGCTGCCTCACCGTGGTGAAGGTCGACAAGGAGAAGAAACAGTATGTGGTCACCGCCATGGACGAGACGATGCTGAAGACCAACCTCGGCACCTGGAAGGTGGGCACTGAGGTCAACGTGGAGCGCTCGATGCGTATGGACGGCCGCTTCGACGGCCACATCGTGCAGGGCCATGTGGACCAGACGGCCACCTGCACCAAGGTCGTGGACGACAACGGCAGCTGGCGTTTCTACTTCGAGTACGACCAGAAGAACGCTCCCTCTATCACTGTTCCCAAAGGCTCCATCTCCATCAACGGTGTGAGCCTCACCGTGGTCGACAGTGAGCCCGGTATGTTCAGCGTGGCCATCATACCTTATACTTATAAGGTGACGAACTTCCACAACTTCCGTCCTGGAACGGTGGTCAACATCGAGTTCGACGTCTTCGGCAAATACGTCCAGCGTCTGCTGGAGCAGTATATGTCTGCACAGAAATAAAGATTAGGGTACAGGGTCGTATCCCGAGCCGCCCCACGGGTTGCAGCGGAGGATACGCTTCAGTGCCAGCCATCCACCTTTGAAGGGGCCATACTTGCGTATGGCCTCTTGTGCATACTGCGAGCAGGTAGGCGTGTAGCGACACGCCGGCGGCAGCAGCGGCGAGATGCAGGTGCGATAGAAGGCTATCAGGGCCAGCATAAGCCATGACAGAGGTTTGAATTTCATGGCTGGAGGGTTTTCTGGATATCGTTCTGTAGGGCGGTGAATAGCTTGTCCATCTTGTGGCCCAGTTGCTCGCAGGTGAGAATCTCGTTGTGGATGTAGACCATCGAGAAGACAATGCTCACGCCCTGCTCCTCGAGAAACTGGTAGAAGGCGGGTTTCCGTAGGCGGTAGCATTCGCGTGTCAGGCGTCGCACACGGTTGCGGTCCACGGCATGATGGAATTTGCGCTTCGGGGCGACAATCATGACTTGACAAGGTGAAAGGTGAGAGGTGAGAGGTGAAAGGTTGGGGACGACCAGCCACTGGACGGAAAAAGGAAAAGCCATCAGCCGGTGACCTTCTGCGTAGAGTTGGTCAATCAGCCGACGGCTGCATAGTCGTTCTTCTTTCTTGAAAGTGAAACTCATGATTTGACTCACACAATCAAGCATTCACACATTCAGGCATTCTTCTTGGCCGTCTTCTTTTCTGCGGGAGTGCTGCGTTTTGAAGCCACTGCTTTGGCGGCCACTTTAGGAGCTGTTTTAGGAGCCGCTTTAGCGGTCTCTTTGACAGTTATTTTAGCGGCCTCTTTGGCTGCCTCTTTCTCCTTCTTGGCGGCTTCGGCCTCTTTGCGGGCCTTCTCGGCGGCACGGGCGGCGCGACGGGCTGCCGCCTGGGCTTTCTTCTCCTCCATGCGCTGCTTGTAGATCTCTTTGTTGGCGATGACGGGTTTGGCCTTCTTGTTGGTGGCCGAGATGGTGTTCTTCAGGCCGTGCTTGGCGGTGTCGCCCTTCGAGACGATGACGGTGTCCTGCTCTTTACCCATGATGTAGTTCTCGATAGCCATAGCCATCGAAGGGGCCGACTGGGTGGGGGCGGCGATGGTCAGCTTGATGCCCTGTTCCTTGAGGGCCGCATGGGTCGAGGTGCCGAAGGCGGCGATGATGATGTCGCGGTCTTTCACATCGGGGAAACTCTTTACCAGGCTGCGCACGCCGATGGGCGAGAAGAGGGCGATGGCGTCGAAGTCCTCAAGCTTGAATTTGGTGAGATCCTTGGGCGCCGAAGTGTACATGGGGGCTTTGGTGTATTTGAACTTGGCCTTGTCGAGGGCCTTGGTGTATTCGGTCTGCTTCTCGTCGCTGCAGGGGAAGAGAAACTTCTCCTCGCGGTGCTTGCTCATCACCTCCAGCAGGTCGGAGAAATACTGGTTGCCGAAGAATACTTTGCGCTTGCGATACTGGATGTAGTTCTGCAGGTAGAGGGCAATGGCCTCGGTGGAGCAGAAATACTTCATCTCCTCGTTGACGGTCTCGCGCAGCTCCTTCAGCATACGGAAGAAGTGGTCGATAGAGTTCTTGCTGTTGAAGATGATGGCAGAGTATTCGCTGATATGAATGCGAGTTTTCCTGAACTCGGAGACAGGGATACCTACGACGTCAAAAAATTTGAAGAAGGTGAGGTCAACGTTGTGCTTATTGATAAGATTTCGGTAGGGAGATTTCTCCAAATCGGCGGGTACCGGCTGCGAAATCAGGATTTTTTTAATCTTCATGTTCTCTACTAGGTGTTACTCAACTTATTGGTCTACTGACAATAGCCACTTTATTATTGCTAAAATGGGTATAGCTTCAACGATGCAAAGATAGTAAAAAAGATAGAAACTGGAGTGGTTTTGGTTTGTTAAAAATACTTTCACCCCTCGCGCAAAGCGCCATAGGAAGATGATGGCGAGGGCGATGGAGATGATGTATGTCATCGTCATTTGTGCGCCGGGGAAGTAGAGGAAAGGTAGGAGAAGTACCGTGACAAGCAGTCCTTCGAGGAGGTTGTGGATGTAGTTGCAGGTGATGTAAAGGCTTATGCCTTTCTTGTTGTCGAAAGTGTTTCCCAGCATCCGCAGCAGCAGGTTGCGCAGGATGTAGAGCAGGCTCAGCAGACCAAAGATTGCCAGGTAACCAAGGATGCCGCTCTGGGCGAAGACGCTGGCGTGGATGACCATGCTGACCGATGCCACCAACAGCAGTCCCATCGGAAGCATGAGGGTGTTGCGTTTGAGGTTACAGTCGCGCACCAGACGGTCCATGGCACGCAGGTCGACGGCGGCCTTGAGGAGCGCTATGAACTTAATCTTGCGCAATTTCATGTAGAGGCTCGACAGGCTGATAATCAGCAGCAGGATGACGAAAGTCCAGGTGGGTACCGCTGTGTCGGGCCGTACCACGAGGTTGTCGTGGTGTGGCGGCAGCTTGTGTCCGACCACCAGCGACTCGCGAAAGACGGTGTCGGGCAGTTCCCTCAACGGGTGTATCGAGTCGAAAGGTATTCCCGTATAGCCGGCATCGATGGTGGCGCTGTCGACAGGCCACTGCCAGAAGGGCGTGGCGCTTAAGGTGTCTATGTTGTTCTCTGGCATGTTGTGATTCTTAGTGGATGATGATTTTGGTGACATTGTCGCCCGTGGCGAAATAGCATCCTCGTGGCAGCGCGTGGATGTCCCAGCGCACGGGGACTCCCGGCGTGAGGTGGAAGGTGGCGACGCGGCGTCCCAGCATGTCGTTGACGGTCACCGTCATCGCAGTCTCGGCCGTCAGCCATACCGCGTCGCCCGCGGGGTTGGGGTAGAGGGTCAGCAAGGACGTGGCGGCGTATGACGGCAGGCTGCCGATGCCCACGGCGGTGGTGTCTTCGTCGCATGACCAGGCATAGAGGCTGTCCCATAGGGCCAGCGGCAGCTGGATGTCGTCGACCCAGACGCAGTCGTGTCCGGCGCTACCCGAGTGGTCTTTGGCGTAACACCAGCAGAGGGTGTGGTGCCCCGCCGTCAGCGTGTGGCGGAACTGCCGCCACGCGGTCTCGCCCCAGTCGGCATAGCCACGGGCGCGGCCGTCGAGTTGGAAGAAGAACTTGTCGTATTCTGCCTCGGTGGAGGTCTTCACCCAGTAGCTCAGGCTGTCGGCATGGGCAAGGGTGGCCTCGAGACACAGGCAGGTCGTTTGGCTGTGGCCGATGGCTCCCGAGCGGACGCTGAAGGTGCCGCTGCGGTGCTCGCTGCTGTCGATAGTCCAAGGCTTCCAGCCATTATTCTTCCAGGGGTGACTGTTGAAGGCGTTCTCGAAGCTCTCGATACGGTCGCCACCCTCGAGCCAGAAGTCCTGCTGCTGACGCCAGTGGTCGAGGTGGAGGTCTCCCACGATATGCAGCGCACAGAGGCTGTCGGGGGTGGAGAACGACGAGTAGGTGGTGGCTAGCGGGTGGGTAGGGGAGACGAGGGTGTCGCCCGTGGGATAGGCGGTGACAGTCACTCGCAGGTTGTCGTATTGGCCGTCCACGACGGCTTCCAGCAGGTAGTCGTGGTTGTGAGCCATTCTCAATGCCTCGCTGCTGTCGGCCTCAAGGATGCGCAGCGCGAGGGTGGGGTAGGTGACGGGCAGTCGGTGGCTGAGTGTCAGCCGGCATTCTGTGTCGTCGCTCCATGCGACGAGAGCGGCTTGCCATATAGGCAGTTGCCCGACTTCCACTATCGTTATGGGTAGCGTCACCTCACGTTGGCAGTTCGGCAGTAGTGAATCAATCGCGACGAGTTGCTCTTCCAGCACGGCACCGTCGGTGGCGTCTGGGACGAGTGCTACATGCAGGCTGTCCAGCCGCTGCTGCCCGATATTCATCACCGTGCAGCGCACCGCTGTGTCGTCCACCACCACGTCGCGCAGCGTCATGCCATGGTTCATGGTGGTCTCAACGGTGAGGGTGTCGATGCGAGGACGCAGTCCAACGCCTGTGGCGGTAACGATGAGTGGCAGGGTATCGAGCGTACGGCAGAGGGGGACGACGGCGACGCCTGTCGTACCGATGACGGCGTGTCCCAGCAGGCTATCGCCTTGTAGGGCGGTGACGGTGACTCCGGGGATGCCACTGACGTGCAACTCACTTTGCCCGTTGAAGAGGGAGTCTGTTGTCAGCGTATTTTCCTGCGGTACCCCTATCCAAGGACGTAGCGACGGGTCTCCAAAGAGGCAGTATATTTCCCAGTAGAACTTGGAGTAGGACGAGCCGATAGCAGTCACCGCCAGGTTGCCGGCAGTGAGCAGCTCGCCCATCGTCGTCACGTCGTGACGGCGGCCAGTCAAGCCGTCGAAGGCTCCGGGGTAGAGGCTGTCGTAGGGGGTGTCGAGACTGATGCTGCTGCGGGGTCCCACGGCCCAGTAGTAGTCTTCTTGCCAGAGGGTGTTGTTGGTGGCACCGATGACTCCTGCCGCGCCGCCCTGCGGCATGCGCAGCAGCTCCTCGCCGAAGCAGGTGCCGGCGAAGGCATTGCTCTGGCAGCAGTTGTTCACAAAGACGGTGGGTTGTGTGGCTCCGGCCTCCTCGACGCCGCTGCTGGTCAGCGCTGGCGCGGTCCATCCGTTTCGGGTGCAGTGCGCCGTGTAGCTCAGCAGTGCGCCGCCGTCGCCGATGGCGCTCTGGATGGCTTCCAGCTGCGAGCCCGAGGCAGGGTTGTACCAGCAGAGGGTGTCAAGCTCGGGATGTGCCAGCTTGGCTTCGCGCTTGAGGTAGTTCACCTGTCCATTGGTGCTTGTCGGTGCGATGCCGCTGCTCTCTTCGCCGGCTACAAACAGCAGGCGTTTCATCTGCAGGGTGTCCATGTCGCGGCACTGCTCATAGCGCAGCGTTTTCTCTACCACGGCTTGTAGCTCGGCACTATCGTTCACTGGCCAGCGTCCCAGCATAGTCTCGGGCAGGTAGTCGCCTGTGAAATCGGCATAGAAAAGGTCTGTTATGTGCCTCACACCGTCGAAGGCTATCGTGCTGTAGGGACTCTCAATCTGGTCGTTGTCGCCCACGAGGAGGGTGTAGGTGGGCAGGGGCGAGAGTGGGTCGGAACTGTCGAACAGTGGACGCATCAGCGCTTTCACGCTATCGCACAGGTGGGTGTCGGCATAGAGTTCCACCACGTCGTAGCCCTCCTGCCGTTTCCACTGCACGAAAGGCTGCAACCCCTCGCGGAACTGTGGTCGCGATACGACGAGGAACCGCTCGTTCCCATGGTTTACGTTACTATGAGTCTCTTTCACTTTCAGTGTGGCTTCAATGTAGGTGTCGATGTCCACTTCGCGCCCCAAGGGCATGTAGGCCACCGGGTGCACCGTCACGCGGAACAGTTGCTCCGTGCCCATCACGCCGAGGTCCTCCACCGTTATCTTCTCGCGGCAGCGGTAGGTGCTCCAGGAATTGTATATCTTCTCGTCGGGTCGGTATTTGGGTCGAGGCCTGTCTTTGGCCCAGCCTTCCGTCACGGGAGCCACGGGCTTGCCGCGCGGTACTGCTTTGTGCCAGTAGAACTGGCTCAGGGAGTCGATGCCCTCCAGTTCCAGTGTGCTGCCTTTGGGTAGGCGCACGAGGGTGGAGAGTAACGGCAGGTCGGGGGCACCCACAGGACCGGTGCCGAAAGTCATACCCTCCCAGCGCAGCAGGCTGTAGTCCTTGACGGCGGTGCTGTCGACAAATAGTTGCAGATGGTCACCCTCGAAGCGCAGACGAATCGTGCTGTCGTTCTCATGCACGAGGGACAACATCGTCTTTCCGTGACTTTGCGCCACGGCGGCAAACGATATCAATAGACATATTACCAGTGATATATGTCGTTTCAACCTCATCTTTTTATAGACGTATTCCGATGCAAAAATACGAAAAAATCCCGTTTTGTCCGACGAAAAATCCACCACAGGTAAGATGAGCATAGGGGTTGGTGAAAATAAAATTTGTCCGTATGAAGTTTTATTCGTATTTTTGCAGTTTCAAATGAAATGAAGTATGGCTACTGTTAAATGCTCGATTCCTAAGGGTACGCGCGATTTCCTGCCTGTGGAGATGGCGCGCCGCAACTATATTTTCGATACTATCCGCTCGGTGTTTCGCACTTTTGCCTTCGAACCTATCGAGACTCCGTCGCTGGAGAATCTCTCCACGCTGATGGGAAAATACGGTGAGGAGGGAGATAAACTGCTCTTCAAGGTACTCAACTCAGGCGACTTCATGGATGGTGTGGATTTCAGCCAGGACTATCATAAGGTGGCGCCGCAGATTTGCGACCGCGGTCTGCGCTACGACCTGACGGTGCCTTTTGCCCGTTTCGTGGTGCAGCACCGCGACCAGGTGGTGTTCCCCTTCCGCCGCTACCAGCTGCAGCCCGTGTGGCGTGCCGACAGACCGCAGAAGGGTCGCTACCGCGAGTTCTACCAGTGTGACGCCGACATGATAGGCTCCACCTCGCTGCTCAACGAGCTCGAGTTGGTGCAGATGATTGATATGGTGTTCGGCAAACTGGGCATCAACGTCTGTGTGAAGATAAACAACCGCAAGGTGTTGGCCGGCATTGCCGACATGATTGGTGCGCCCGACAAGATGGTGGATATCACCGTGGCTATCGACAAACTCGACAAGATTGGCCTCGACAATGTGCGGGCCGAGTTGGCCGAGCGCGGACTTACCGCGGAACAGATACAGGCCCTCGATCCGGTGTTTTCGCTTAGCGGAAGTGCTGCCGAGAAGCTGTCTGCCCTCGAGGCAATGTTTGCCAATGTGGAGACTGGCCTCAAGGGTGTTGCTGAACTGAAGGAACTCTTCGGCTATATCAACGCGGCGGAGCCGCGCTGCACCGTCGAACTCGACCTCACGCTGGCCCGCGGCCTTAACTACTATACCGGAGCCATCTTCGAGGTCAAGGCCATGGACGTGCAGATAGGAAGCATCTGTGGCGGCGGCCGCTATGATAACCTCACGGGTATCTTCGGCATGCCTGACGTTAGCGGCGTAGGTATCTCGTTCGGTGCCGACCGCATCTACGACGTGCTCACCGAGTTGAACGCTTTCCCCGAAGGGTTGGAACAGGCTGCCCGTGTGATGTTCATCAACTTCGGTGCCGCCGAGCAGGCAGCTTGCATCGGCATCGCCGCACGGCTCCGCGCTGCTGGCATCTCGACGCTCATCTATCCCGACAGCGCCAAGATGAAGAAGCAGATGGACTACGCCAACCGCAAGCAGGTGCCTTTCGTGGCCTTCGTGGGCGAGAGCGAGATAAAAGACGGCACGGTGACCCTGAAGAATATGACCGACGGTACACAGCAGACCGTCAGTGTAGACAAACTGGCTGAGATACTCGGATGAAGCGGCTACTGCTCATAGCATTGCTATTGTCTCCTCTGTGCCTCAGAGCTCAGGATATTCCGGAAATTCTGGAGGCTCCGGCAATTCAGGTTCCTTCGATTCCACTCATTGACACGGTGTATGTGCTCCGCACCGATACCCTGCGCATCTTCCGCACCGACACGCTGCATGTCTACCATACCGACACTGTGGTGCGGCGCGAGGCCGACACCGCGGCCCTCAGCGCCATGAAGGAGAAGGAGAAGTTCTACCGCGAGATTCTCTCGGCCAACGGTGTCGACAAGGAGAAACTCGAGGCCGAGCGCAACTACTACATCCACATGGTGGACTCGCTGCGGGTCCTGGTGCGTATTGCAGAACTGGAGAACGTGCGTAAGCAGGAAGAAAACAAATACCTTGCCGAGCGTGCCAAAGCCGCCGAAGAGCGTATCGCCTTGGCCACCAATCGCAAGAAGAAGGTGCGTCCCATCCAGGGAATAGCCATGCGTTTCTACCGCACTCCTGTATGGGAAATACGCCTCAAGGCAGGTATGACCGAGGGAACCTACGAGCGCTATATCAGCAACCGAAATGCCGGCGACATAGAGTTCGATTATGTCACGGGTGCGTCGGTGATGCTGTGGGACTTGACGAAGTATTTCAACAAAGATCATGTCCTCATCAGCGGTGACAGCACCACGCGCCAGATTCGCCGTTTCGACCAGGAATTTTCCTACGATGTGGGATTCTATGTGGGCTTCGGTGGAAGCAACCTCTTCAAGAACTTCTATGTCGGCGCCAGCTTCCGTTTCATGGATTTCTTCTATTTCACGATGGGCATGAATATCGCCGAATACCAGGTGCTGAAGGACGGCTATCACGACAATGACGTCATTGGCAACAGCCTGAGTATCGACGACATCACAGCCAAGGCATGGCTGGTGAAACCGTTTGTGTCGTTGTCAATCGACCTCGATTTCCTTGGATACATTAAGAAGTGAAAAAAAATAAGTAGCCTCTCAGCTACTTAGTCACTCAGTCACTCAGTCACCCAGCCACTCAGTCACTCCAGATGCTGAGTTTGGAGAGGAACATGATGTTCTCTCGTACCGACGCATCGATAAGGGTGTCGAAGTCTTTGTCGTTTTCTTTGTGGAAAGCCACCTCGATGGGGAGGACGTAGACGGGAAGGCCGTCGACCTTGTCATGCAGACGCATGGCATCTTTCTCGGTGGTCACGATGATATTGTTGCTGCCCGACAGGGCTGAGAATGACTCCTTGATACGGGCGATGTCGCCCGAGGAGAAGTCGTGGTGGTCGGCGAAGGCGAGGTGTTGCACCTTGGTGTGGCGGCGCAGCTCGGCGAGCATGGGCTCGGGATGGGCGATGCCGGTGACGCAGAGGATATTGTCCACGCGGCGCAGGTCGATGTCGACGGCATTGCCGTCGAGGGTCTGCAGGGCGCCGTACTTGAGGTAGGAGAAGAATATCCTTTGATAGTTTTGCAGCTTCAGGTCGTGGAGGATATTGTGCCTATCCACGGGGTTGAGGTTGGCGGGACATTTGGTGACGATGACGATGTTGGCGCGGTAGCGTGCCTTCTTGAACTCGCGCAGGTTGCCGTAGGGGAGGATGTGGTCGTTGAAATAAGGGTGGCTGTATTCCGTCAGCAGGATGTTGATGCTGGGCTTGATGGCGCGATGCTGGAAGACATCGTCGAGGATGATGAGCTGGGGCTTCTTCGAAGTTTCCGGAGTTTTCATGTCTTCCGGATTTTCAGAGGATTCCGGAACTGCCGGTGGCGGCACCATCAGGCGCCGCACACCCTCCACGCGCTTCTCGCAGACGGCCACCTGCACCTGCGGGAATTTTTTCGCTATCATGGCGGGCTCGTCACCGAGGAGCAGCGGGTCGTGGCTGCCGTCGTCGGCTAGGAAGCCTTTGCTCCTGCGCTTGTAGCCACGGCTGAGCATGGCGGTGGGATATTTATCGGCGAGCAGCCGCAGGAGGTATTCCACATGCGGCGTCTTGCCGGTGCCGCCGGTGGAAAGGTTCCCCACACCAATCGTCGTGATGTGGGGAGCCTCCTGTTTTTTGATGCCTAACGCATAGAACAAGTTGCGGAAACGCACTCCCACCGCGTACCAGCAGGTCAGCGGGAAGAGTGCGTAGGAGAGGTTTTTTCTTAGGCTCATAATTATAACGTTGAATGATGAGTGATGAATGATGAACAGACTACGCAAAACACGACAGCACGCTCATCATTCATCATTCAACATTCATCATTATTTAAAGTAGCGGTTCAGCAGTCCTTCGAGGGCTTTGCCGTGGCGGGCCTCGTCGCGGGCCATCTCGTGGACGGTGTCGTGGATGGCATCGAGGTTGAGGGCTTTGGCGCGCTTGGCGAGGTCGGTCTTGCCGGCGGTGGCACCGTACTCGGCGTCAACACGCATCTTGAGGTTCTCCTTGGTGCTGTCGGTCAGCACTTCGCCCAGCAGCTCGGCGAACTTGGCGGCATGCTCGGCCTCCTCAAAGGCGGCTTTCTCCCAGTAGAGACCCACCTCGGGATAACCCTCGCGGTGTGCCACACGGGCCATGGCCAGATACATACCCACCTCTTTGCACTCACCTTCGAAGTTGGCGCGGAGGTCCATCTTAATGTCTTCGGGGGCGTCTTTTGCTACGCCAACGATGTGCTCGGCGGCCCAAGTCTTGATGTCCTCTTTCACTTCCTGCATGGGTTTGCCGCAGATGGGGCATTTCTCGGGCATTTCGTCGCCTTCATAAACATAGCCGCACACGGGGCAGATGAATTTTTTGCTCATATTGTCTTTCTTTGTTTTAGGGTTAATAATGGTCTTTAAAAACGGGGCAAAGATACGAAGAAATTATGATATGATGAAAATAATTTTCTTAAGTCAATGTTTTTTGTTGAATTGTTGCCAAAAAGCCTTAAGCTTTCGTTTTAGGAAGAAGACGTCATACATATCGGAGTCAATAGAATATATTGTCTCGTTGCACAATATAACCAGCACTTTTTTCTGTATGTTCACCCTGTTGGTGGAAGTAATGTTGAAGTTGACTTTGATGTCCTTAATCTTATACCATGGGATGATGGCCTTGGCGGTGATGCTTTCCTTGCCCATCTTCGTTCTTGTATCAACATTCGGAAGCGACAGATGGCTTGGCGTGACGACAATTCGGTCGTTTAGATATTTTAGCAGATCCACGCCCAACCATAGTAGTGTCACCACCAGAATGCCAAGCAATAATTGTCCCCAAAGCTCATCTAGAAGAAAGATGACATATACACATCCCGCAGCAAAAGCCAAATACATCACCTCATAGAGGATGATGCTGACGGTGGTGCGATAAACGGCGACGGGTTTTTCGTGGTAAAAGTTTTTCATGGCGTAAAGAGAGGGGTGTGTGGTTGCCACACACCCCTTTTAAGTTGTTTCGACGTGACTTAGTCGAGCACCAGGCTGGGGGCGTTGTAGGTGCGGGCAGCGAGCTCCTGGTTGAGCATATAGAGGCTCTTGGGATCGCTGCCGAACAGCTCCATCTTGGTGATCATGTCGCGGGCGTTGGTCTCCTCCTCGCCCTGCTCCTTGACGAACCAGTCGAGGAACTGCATGGTGCGGAAGTCCTTCACCTTGTAGGCGGCGTCATAGATAGCGTGGATCGAGGCGGTGACATACTCCTCGTGCTCCAAACCGGCCTTCAGCACATCCATGTCTTTCTTGTATTTCTTGTCGGGCTTGGCGATGGCATTCAGTACAATGGGGCAGTCGTTGTTCTGCATGTACTTGTAGATGAGCATGGCATGGTCGCGCTCCTCCTGAGCCTGGATCATGTACCAGTTGGCGAAGCCGGCGAGGCCGCGCTTGTCGAAGTAGTTGTTCATGTCAAGATAAAGGTAGCCGCTGTACAGCTCTTTATTGATTTGCTCGTTGAGCAGGTCGGAAACTTTTTTGTTAAGCATAATATTGTAATTTTAATGTGTTAATGCGTTAATGTGTTATCGTGTTAGTGTTTGGGCGCGCAAGCCACTCACGCATTGGCGCAATCAAGCAATAACGCAATCTTTTTTATTGCTTCTCGAAGTGAGATTTATCGACGGAGCAGAGGGGGCAGACCCAGTCGGCGGGTAGGTCTTCGAACTTGGTGCCGGGAGCGATGCCGTGCTCCGGATCGCCCTTTGCAGGGTCATACTCATACCCGCAGATGTTGCAAACGTACTTTTCCATATTATTGTTGTTTTAAAGGTTAATATTTCAAAATGCAAAAATACGACTTTTTTTTTATATGTGCAAAAATATTTTTACTAGCCGTACGACAAAGGATCAAAAAAGAACACGGCAAGCGCCAAAAGACGCTTGCCGTGATGAAATAGATGGCTTTTACGAATCGGTAAAGGCTATCTGATTATCAATTTCCTTACATTGATGGTGCTGTCGAGGCGGACGAAGTAGACGCCGGCATGCAAGGAACTAACATCAATGGTGTTCTTGCCGCTCTCCACTTTCCATCGTCCACATTCACGACCGGTGACATCCGTCATGGTCAGCGTGGCGGGCGTGTCGGTCTCGACGGTCACCGTCGTGGAGGCAGGGTTGGGATAGAGGTGGAAGTCTGCGCCTTCAATATCGCTGATGCCACTTAATGCTTCGAATATGGCCGTCAGGGTGATATCATTTTTCACCTCAAGACTACGTGTGGCGTCAGTCACGCTGTCGCTCCACATGACGAACTGGTAGCCAGGCTTGGGCGTGGCAGCGATAGTGACCATCGTCCCATCCGCATAGCGGCCGCCACCACTGACGCTACCCATCGCGGTGTCGTTGACGTCAAGGGTAATCGTGTAGATAGTCACGGGATTGGCGGTGACGGTGAGCGAGTCGATAATTCCACTGCCCTCGCCGGTGAAACGGAAGGCAACCGTGAAGGTTCCGTTGGTTGGGGCACCGGCGATGGTGTCGGTCGAAAAGCTGTACCAAGCCATGCCGCCGTTGCTAACCGTGATGTCGCGCACGGGGATGAAGGTGGAGGTGTCGTAGGGATTGTACATGATGCCCACCGTGAAGGTGTCTATATAGGAGGTCTGGCCCTTGAAAGTAACGAGGGCTCCGCCGCCGCCAACCATCAAACTCGGTGAGCTGAGGTAGTTGATTACATCGTTTCCCTCATTGCTGTCGTCGAACGACAGGAAGGTGCGGCCCCACTGATCGCTGACACAATAAGCGGTAGCATAGTTGCCAGCTTTGTGGAATACCCAGCAGTCGGTCAGGATATGTTCGTTGCCGATGAGCGGAGCCTGGTCGAATTCCTCGAAGTAAGGCAGGGAGAAGGGGTCGCAGAGGGTCTGGAAGAGACGTGTGACGGCAGTGGAGGTGTCGCCCGAGGGGCATATCTCGCTCACACTGACGGCGTAATGCGTGTTGGAATAGAGGCTTGTGAGGGTGTAGGATGGCGTCGTAGTGGTAGCCACCAGACTACCGTTGAGGTAGACTGCCCAGGTGTTGGTGGTAAGCTCGGGCACCCATGTCAGCTGGGCACTGTGCTCGCTGATGGCGTCGACCGTCACGTCGTGGACCGGCACGCAGCCCGCAAAGGGCTCGAGGGTGAACTGACGGATGTGACAGGAGGCTTCCACGGCCCTCAGGATGATGTAACGGCCGCTGCCGGTGTAGTGATTGAAGTGAATTTCATCTACCTGTTCGGTGTTCTGTTGCAGGAATTCGATTGTGTCAATCCAGGTCACGTTGCTACCGTCGGCATTGCAGACACCCACAGCGAAGCGGGGATTGTAGTTGGTGATGGCACACTCTGAGGTGATGATGGCACGCAGGTCGGCAATGTTGGCGTTCACCTCGGGCGAGATGATGTAACTATTATTCCACTGGCTGAGAGTGACGCCGTTCCAGTTGTTGTAGTAGAGGTTGTCGCTGAGGGTCCAGCAGGGATACTCGTCGGCGAGGAAGCTGATAGTGTAGGGCAATTCCATGTAGCCGCAGAGGGTGGTGACGCTGTCGGGGAAGCCGTAGGCAATAAGGCTATCACTGCATACAGAGCCGACGCGCACAAGGTAATGGGTGGCCTGCGACAGACTGGTGATGATGAAACTGGTGGCACTGGTGGTGTCAGCCAGCTGCCAGGCATTGGAGCTCACATTTCGGTATTCCACCTTCCATAGGTTCTCGCTGCCGCGCTGGGCCCACTGCAAACTCACGCTATGGGTGTCGACAGCCGTAACCTCCACCTCGGGGGCTAGACAGGTGTTCACGCTGCCACCGCAACCACCCAGCAGACGGATGTCGGGGATGTTGGTGTTGGTCTCCCACTGGAATGTGAGGGTCGAGGGATTAATGGCATCGCTAAGGTGGTCTTCGTCCTGCACGAAGTGGGTGCAGGTGGCATCGGTATGGACACCATAGACGGGATTGTAGACAGTGTTAGACTGACGTCCAACAATGGTGACAACGAGGTCTCCCGTACCGTCGTAGATATAAGGTGTGTCAAAGATAAAGTCTTTCCAGCCGGTGCCGGAGAGCGAATAGTGTCTGTTATTCACCACCTTGGTAAGGCTATCGGATGTTAGCGGCGAAGTGAGTGTGCTGTTGGTCTGACCCACATAGATATCGTAGCGGCAAGTGCCCGAGGTGGTCTGCCATGAGTAAGGCTGATATTGTGCCACACGGAGGGCGATGCCATAGATGGTGTCGAGGCTGGCAAAGCTGGCTGGATAGACCACCTGGCTATAATTAGACTCCCAGAAGTTGTCCATGAAGTGCGAGTTGGAGGGAATCGTGTTGCTAGCCGCCTCGGCACAGACGCTCGGGGCTACCTGCATCACCACGGTGTCGGCGGTGTTGGCCGTAGCGCTGGTGCAGAGTGTGCGTACGGCGAACGAGTAGGTATGGCCCGGGGTGAGGTTGGCCGGCACGTAGGGAGAGAAGTAGGCGCTGTCGGTCTGTACCAGTACCATTCCCTGCTGGTCGATAATCTCAATCTCCACACCGTTGGGTATCTGCTCGGCGGCAAGGGTGTCGTACTGCCAGCTGATGATGCCCTCGGGACTGATGCTCACGTTGGCCAAGGGGGCGCAGAGCATAATGGTGTGGAAGGTGGCGTTAGCTGTTAGTCCTTCTACATTGCCCACCAAAGCTGTTAAACGGACTGTGTAGTCGGCATCGTCCATCAGATTGCACAGTCTCAGTGTGGTGTCGGTCACTACAGTATCCAAATCCATGGCTCCTCCGAGGACGACGCGGTAGGCTGTGGCGGTGTCCACCTTCGACCAGCGGAGGGTGGCACAGGTGGCGCTGACATTTTCCACCGTCAGGTGCGAAGGAGCGGGGATGCCGTTGTCAACAAATACTTCGATATTGTCGATAGCCACTCCATAATACAGTCCGGTGTTGCTCCACCGCAGCACCATCTGTGCGTCGGGATCTATGGCGGTGGCAAAGCCCACGGTGTCGCGACGGTAGCTGCCAGCGTTTCCTGTCAGAATATCCACGGGGATAAAGGTATCGCTGCTATCGTAGTATCCCACTGTGAGGGTGCCATGGGTGGCCTCCTCATAACGATAGTCCAGAGCCAACAGGAGGGTCCTCAGGTCTCCTTCGAAGTGTGGCAGTGTGGCCTCGGCTACGTCGCCATAGACTGTACCACCCGCCACCATAAAGAGCATTTCGTCGGGAAGGTTGCTGATAAACGGGTAGTTGCCAGGAGCGACTACATGCGGTGCATAGGTGGTATTGGTGCCGCTATTTGACGAACTCCAGCAGAGAGGCAGCGAGCCGGCGGAAGACCACGATGTAGTCGGCACGCCTTCGAAGTTCTCGATATAGGGAACACCCTTGCTGACACAATTGGCCACATAGACTACAGCCACTGCCGTGTCGGCGCCGTAGGCGTTGGAGGCAACGACGGTGATGGTGTCGGTACCCTCCCGGACATAGTTTAGGGTTAAGTAATAAGTGTTAAGTGTTATAGTGGTGTCGAGCAGTGATGAGTGCCAGACAAACTGAAGATTGTTGCGAGAGCAGTTGTTGAGGCCGATGCTGAATTGGGCCGTATCGAGCATCATTATCATCGTGGGCCCTGTCAGCGTCACCTGTGGCAGCGGGTAGCTGCTTACCAACGTTATGATAATTGTCGAATCCTCTCCGTAGGCATTGATGGCCACAATGTCGACATTGTCTATACCCGCTGTATCATAGACAATAGATAATTCTGGCTCCGTAGTCACTATCGTGGTATCCATCAACGTCGAGTGCCATATAAAGCGCAGGCTGTCGGACGAGCCGTCGGTCATCCTGACACGATACACGGTAGTGTCGCCCACCATGGCACTGGCGGGTATGGGTGAACAGGGAACTATACGAGGTTCCAAATTACCCTCCATTAGCGTGACAAGGTCGATGACGACGCCGTACCACATGCCAGTTTTCTTCCATTGGAAGGCTACTCGGTGCACCTCATCCGGAATGCCCGTCAGCAGCACGGTGTCGTAGTTTCCATTCCTTATGTCGGCAAGGCCGACGAAAGCACCGTCCTGCATATAACCCACACTCAGCACTCCACTGCCGGCAGACTCGTAATTGTAGTAGAAGGCCAGCCGTTTGCCGTTGAGGCTCTCCGCAAAGGCCGGGGTCTCTACCACGGCCACCGAGTCGTAGCCCTCGTCGGTGCCAGCAAGCAACATCAAGGGCTTCATGTTGGCCACGATGGTGTTGAAAGAGCTATAGGGATAGCTGTTGATGACATGGGGCTTGAGGTTGGCGTTGCTGCCGTTCCAGTAGACGTGCCAGCAGGCAGGAGGTACACCTCCCGCGGCATTATAGGCCACCGGCGTGATGGCACTAAAGTCCTCCATCCAGGGCAGAGCGTCGATGGGAGTGCAGTCGGTCACGACAACCACCGACGTGGTGGTATAAGAGCCGTAAATGTTCGAGGCGGTGACAGTGATGGTATCTCTACCGCCAAAGGTATATATTAGGTTGAAAGATGAGTGTTGAGAGTTGAGAATTGAGTCGACCCAGGTTGTGTCCATCAGCGCACTATGCCACGTGAAGGTCAGCCCGTTGGTCGATCCCTCGACATAGGTGGCCGTATAGGTCACCTCCTCGTGACTATTCACTGTGGCCGTAGACGACAGGCTCACTATGGGCTCCGCTGTTGTGCGGATGGTGACGTTGTCGATATAGAGATTCGTCTGCTGCTGCCTGATGTTGCGGAAAGCTACATGGATGGTCTGTCCGGCATAGGCTGCGAGCGAAGCGCTTAGGTGGTCGAAACCGGTGATGTTGGTGTGGGTGTTGGTGTCGTGGTAGAGCAGGGTGTAGTTTAGGGTGTCCGTATAGTCCTCGCTGGTGGTCACCCACACACCGTAGTTGTGGTGCACGGTGTTGTTCGAACCTGCAACATCCCAGAAGAGAGTCACGCCAAGTGCCGGGTTGGTGGGCAACGTGACGGCTTTCGACATCACCCAGTGTGCCATATTGTCGCTTCCTCTATTAGATATGATGTATTTGGGGGCGTAGCCATAGTATGTGTCCGCCTGCCAGTTGCTGCCTGCTGGCTTGTGCCAGCAGGGCATCCCGTCGGAGAAGGTCTCCACCCACGGCAGGGTGTCTACAGGCAGACAGTCGATAATCCGTATTGCGCGGCGGGTGGTGTAACTTCCGTAACTGTTGGTGACCGTCACGCTGACGGTGTCGTTCAGCCCGGTGATGCCGGCGCTGTAGGTCACCCAGGCACTGTCGCCCGTGGCATTGGTGGTGAATGTGCCTCCCACCTGCGACTGCCAGCTGTAGCTGATGCCAGGTACGAAGCCCCGCAACTGTGTGGCGACAAAGAGGGTGGCGCTGTCGGTGGTAGTCAGCTGTTGTGCCGAGAGGACAACCACAGGCACTGTGTCGTAGTCCACACGTATGCGGTCCACTATCGACTCGGCGATGTAGCTAAAGCTATTGTTGTTCAGCAGCCGCACGCGGATAGTCTGTCCGGCGTAGGGCGCCAGCGAGATGGGACGGCGGCGCATGGTCATCTTCCTGCTATCGAGGGAATAGACGGTGTCGGCATTACCCTCTTCGGTCTCCACGATAGCCATCAGGCTGTAGAAATGCTCCACCCACAGCGAGAGGTTCTTCTCTATCACCGCGGGCACCGCGATGGGCGGTGTGAGCATATAGTTCCACCGTGTGATGGACTCCATGAAATCGTACTTGCTGCTGCCGGCAGACGGGCTACCGTCCTCCTCGTCGTAGCCATAGCTGTAGTTGTCGGGCAAACGGTAGTAGCCGCCAATCTCCCAACAAGCGTTGTAGCTGGCGTCGCTGCCTACCTCAACAAAATCCTCGCTCCAGGGGAAAACACTGATAGTGTCGCATCCGTACACTCCGAGGCTCTTCTCCAGCGTGAGCGTGCCATGGGCGTTGCTGGCCGTGGCCGTCAACGTCTCGCTGCCAGGGAAGGGATAGACGATAGAAACCATAGAGCCGATAGTAGTGATAGAGGTGTCGAGGAGGGCACTGTGCCAGCTGTAGCTCACGCTGTCACCCTGCGTCAGATGTAGGGTGTAGCGCACCGTGTCACCGGTTGCCACAGCGTAGGTCGGTGCCTCAAGGGTGCCCAGCGGCACCAGGGCGTTGTACATCTTCACGTCAGTAACATAAGCACTGCGTCCACTCTGGAACTTCTGGCGGAAAGCGATATACACCGTGTCGCCTGCATAGTCGGCCAGCGACACGCCGCGCAGCGTCAGGCTACTTTCCGACGGCGAGCCGGTAAAGATTGTGTCGTAGTCGTCGAGGTCGAATCTGCCGCCGCGCGAAACCATCACATAATAGGTGGCCGCGCTGCTCTGCCGACGGTCTTTCCAGTAGAGCCACAACCTAGTGCTGTCGGCAGGGAGCGCCACCGCGGGCGACGCTATCATCGAATGACCGCCGCTGCTGCCGCCCGCAATGCCGGGAGTGCTGTTATAGTAGCATTTCGTCCAGCCATAGTCCCCCACCCTTTGCCAGCATTCGTAATCCTGCGCGAAATTTACATACCACGGATTCGCCGCGATGACTTCGCTGCAGTCGTACACCTGGATGGTGTTCACCACAGTGTCGCTGCCGTAGGCGTTGCTGGCTACCATGGTCACGGTGTCCACGCCTGCTGCGGTGTAAGTCATCGTCACGCTATCACCCGTCAAGGTCTGTCCCATCAGCGTGCTGTGCCAGGTGTAGGTAAGCCCTGTGTGCGAACCTAGGGTGAGGCCAGCCCGCCACACCGCCGGCTCGCCCACATAGGATTTATCGGCTACGGTGGCCCATGTCTGCGGCGGATTGAGCGACAGCAATTGGATGCCGCTCACGATGAGGTTCCAGCTCACATCCGGGTTCGGGCAGCCGTCGGTGAGATAGTTGTAACTGCTGCTGAGTCCGTGGCGGCAGAACACAATCCGGATTATCTGCCCTGCATAGGCACCCAGATAGAGGGTGTCGCCCTTCCAGACATCCTCTGCTGCATCTCTTATCTCACGCCGCAGGGTGTCGTAGTTCACCCCGTCGGTGGTGACGCACACGCTGAGGTCGGCTTTGCATACTACCGTTGTCCCATAGCGGACCACCACAGAGTCGATAGCCGCTGTCGCCGGTATCTCTATCCATGGCGACAGCAGTCGGTGGTCGGTCGTGGTGTCAAAGTCGCTCACATACTGAACAGTCTGTCCCCTCCAATTGCTGCCCGGCGCCACCGTCCAGCAGCTGCTCTCGAAGGACAGCGAGGTGCCCCACGGCACCGAATCAGAACATTGAGCCTGTGTCTGATGACACATCAGCCCCATCAGGGCCATCAATGCAAAGAATACTTTTTTCATTATAATTATACTTAATATTTTATAACGCAGTTATTGTTGTTTTATTGTTTTGTCCTTTGTCGGCATCATCGTCATCGGATGGGTCACCTGATAGACAACATAGTAGTTGGTGACTGCAGATATTTCCTCATCTGAAGTCACATGATATACCGTCAACCAGCGGTAGTGGAGCGAGGCTAGGTTGTAGTCCACGCTGTCGCCCAACTCCTTCGAGCCGCCTCGCACCTCGGGGTGGAAGCGCTTGTTCTGCCAGCAGATTATCACATTGTCAGCGTTTTCCCCAGGCCAGACTTCCGAGCGGGCAGTAGAATCGATAATATAAGCCTTCTGCATCCCCAGACTGTCCAGCATCCACTGCCAGCCCTCGTCGGTCAGGGCCTCGAAGGTGGTGACGTCGCAGGTGAGCGAGTCGTTGAGTGGGAAGTCCTTGATGAAGCCCACGCGCACACCGGGCAGGTCTTTGTACCGCTGGTACAGCTCGCTGCCCTCCACCGGCTCGGGACGCATTCTCCATGCGGTCACCGCCGCCAGCAGCAGTAGCAAGACACCTATATATATGAACGCGTTATGCTTCATTGTCTGTTTTTGTTACCTTTCCATTTTAAACTTCACCACATTCGGGTCGTTGCATGTGCCCAAAGCGCTGCAGGCGCGGTTGAGCACCAGCATCTCCCCGCCCTGCTGGTTGCAGAGCACCAGGCGGTCGTCCACCCGCTGGGGCAGCAGCAGGGCGTAAACTCCCGGCAGCAAGATGATCAGCACCATGGCGGCAGTACGCAGCATCAGGCGGCAATGCGAGCAGAAGCCTTCCGCATCGCCTGCCAGTCCACGCGACAGCTGCCGCACATGCTCGGCGTCGACCCTGCGTCGGCGGCCTTGCTCGGCCTCAATGAGTCTTATTATATCTATTTCATCCATATTCATATTCTATTAGCATTACGTTTCATCTTCTCAATCACTTGGGAGTGGAGACACCCCGTCTCGTCCTCGCCAATGTGCAACAAAAGTGCAATCTCGCCATCAGTGTAGTCGTCAAGAATGAGTTCCAATACGTGGTGCTCCTGTAGGGTGAGATTGGCGGCCAGCCGGTCGATCAGCTCGGTATGACTACCACCGTCGGTGGCTACAAATGCGGCTTCCTCCAGCGGCACTGTTTCCACTTCCCGATCCTGTTTTCGCCCCAGGTGGGCAAAGACACTGCGGCAGTGGAATCGTACCCATTCGCGCTCCTCGCCGGGGGTGGCATTGGGGCGCAGCTTGTAGCGATAATGCCATAGCTGCGTCGTTACCTCCTGTATCAGTTCGGACATGAGCCACGCCTGTCCGCCGGCTTTCCACCAGCAGAGACCACGAATCAACTTCCGGTGGCGTGCCACCAGCGCGTCGAAGTCGTCATATCGGCTCTTGTCCTTCCGCGTTATCATTTTCCTGCGTCTCTACATATATAATAACCCAAATTTTTGAGAAATCTTACAAAAAAGTGATTTTTTTTGAAAAAAAACGTGAGCTCATTATTTATGAGCCCACGCATTAATCTGAGAAACACCATCGTATCGATGGAACATAGCTACGATTTTATTCCACCAGTTTGAAGTCGCTGGCGGGGTGCTTGCACCAGGGGCAGATGAAGTCGGCGGGGAGGGCGTCGCCTTCGTAGACGTAGCCGCAGACTTCGCAAACCCAGCGTTTCTTGCCTCCTTCTGCAGGCGGGACGCCTGCGCTCCCAGTGGCTTTCGGCTTGATGTGCTGCTGGTAGTAGGCGTAGGTGATGCTGGGACTGTCGGTGAGTACCTTGGCTTCCATCACACGGGCGATGAACATCGTGTGGGTGCCGAGGTCGATGCTCTTGGTGACGACACAACTTATCACGCTGTTGATGTACTTGGGCAGGTAGAGCAGCCCGTTCTCCGTGCGCAGCTCCGTCTCGCACTCGGCGAACTTGTTGACCTCCCTTCCACTCTGGAAGCCGAAGTGCTGGAAGGGCTTCATGGTGGCTTCCTCGGAGAGCGGACAGAGATTAAACTTCAGCGTTTTCAGCACCATGTCGTGCGTGAGGTTGGCCTTGTTGACGCAGATGGCAATCTGCAGCGGCTCGCTGGTAATCTGTTGCGCCACGTTGATGATGCAGGCGTTGTCTTTCTCGCCTTGACGGGCCACGAGCACGAAGAGGCCGTAGCTGATATTAAAGATGGCTTTGTTGTCAATCATGATGTAATGGTTATAGGTTATGGGTTATTGGTTATAGAGTGGCGGCAATGGCGTCGGCCAACTTAGCGAGCTGCTCTTCCTGGGCGGGAGTGGCGGCGCTCTTCAGGGAGACGGTGTCACCAAGGATGGTGATCTCTTTCATCTGCTCCAGTTCGGCGCGCATCAGCTTGCCGCTGGTGGCGGCCCAGGTGCCGTTCTCTATCAGGGCCACGGTGCGACGTTTCCAGTCGTGAGCTTTGAGGTCGGCCAAGAGGTTCTCCATGGGGGTGAAGATGCCGTTGTTGTAGGTGCTGGAGGCCAGGACGATATGGCTGGCGCGGAAGCACTCGCTCACCAACTCGCTGACATGCGTGCGGCTGGCATCGTAGGCTTTGATGTTCTTCACGCCACGCTGGCCGAGCAGGGTGCCCAGGCGCAACGCAGCACTCTCGGTATGGCCGTAGATGCTGCCGTAGATGATCACCACACCATTATCTTCGGGCTCGTAGCGGCTCCACACGTCATGCTTGCCGATGAACCAGCTGGGGTTACCCCCACCCTGGCCTTCGGCCACCCCTCCCTGCAGGGAGGGGACGCGCCATACCGGTCCGTGGAGCGGGCATATCATCTGTATGTCGAGTGCCGCGGCCTTCTTGAGGACCGTCTGCACGGGCTGGCCGTACTTGCCCACGATATTGATGAAATAGCGGCGGGCGTCGTCGATCCATTCGGTCTCGAAGTTCACCTCGTCGGCATAGAGGTTGCCGCTCAAGGCGCCAAAGGTGCCGAAGGCGTCGGCGCTGAAGAGCACCTTGTCGGTCTGGTCGTAGGTCATCATCACCTCGGGCCAGTGCACCATGGGGGCCATGGTGAAGACGAGGTTGTGACGGCCCAGCGAGAGGGTGTCGCCCTCTTTGACGTTGATACGTTGATACGTTGATACGTTGGCACCAAGGAACTGCTCCATCATCTGCGCCGCCTTGGCGGTGCACACCACCGTGGCCGTGGGGTGGCGCAGCAGCAGCGGCGCTATCAGCGCCGCATGGTCGGGCTCCATGTGGTTTACTATCAGGTAGTCGAGTGCTCTTCCATTCAAAGCGGCCTCGACATTCTCGAAGAACTGCTCGCTGACAGTGAGGTCGGCGGTGTCCAGCAGGGCGGTTTTCTCGTCAAGCAGCACATAGCTGTTATACGACACCCCACGCGGTATGGGGTAGACATTCTCGAACAGGGCGGTGCGGCGGTCGCTGACACCGACATAAACCAAATCGTTGTTAACTGGTTGAATGTTATGCATGATGAATTGTTTTTGCGTTTTCTGAATAACGCAAAATGTTCTTTTTTAGTATGTCGCTACGTTGAATTCTCCCTCAATAGGCCATTTCGACGTTAGTTTAACGTTCGTTTAACGTTCGTTTAACGTTGCAACAACGTTAAACTATTGTCGAAGTATGGAGGAAACATGGTGTGAAATAGCAAGTAAGGGGTAATGGACACTCTTTTTCGGTCGATTTGAAAAAATAATCGTATTTTTGCAGCATGATTGACGTTGAAATTTGCTGCAATTCGATAGCGTCGGCGGTGGCCGCCAAGGAGGGCTGCGCCGACCGTATAGAGCTCTGCCGCGACCTGGAGTGCGGCGGACTCACCCCCTCGGAAGAGGACATCGCCTACTGTGTTCACCATCTGGGACTCCGCACCCATGTGCTTATCCGTCCGCGGCCGGGCAACTTCTGCTACACCGAAGCGGAGCAGATGAACATCATCGCCGATATCAAGCGCTGCAAGGAGTTGGGAGCTGCCGCCGTGGTGCTCGGCTTCCTCACCGAGGAGGGCAAAATCGATGTGGAGATTACGCGCCGCATGGTGCAGTTGGCGTCGCCCATGGAGGTGACCTTCCACCGCGCTTTCGACGAGGCATTGCAGGATCCCGTTGAGGCCTTGTGGGACGTGGCGGCGGCACGCTGCCACCGGCTGCTGACCTCAGGACGGCGTCCCTCGGCCCTCGAGGGCGCCGAGGTGATTCGCAGTCTAGTGGGTGTTACGGGCGTGGAAATCCTCGCCGGCGCAGGGGTGACACCGATGAACGCGCGCGAGCTGGTGTTGAAGACCGGTGTGCGCGAGGTGCACGGCAGCTGCAAGAAGACCCTCGACGACGGCAGCCTCGTCACCGACGCCGCTTCGGTGCGCCAAATGATTGACCAAACGCTTACTTTATGAAGAAGATATTGCTTGTGGCAGCCGCAGTGCTGCTGTTTGCCGCCTGTCACCGCGATCCGCATTTCATCACCGATGAGGGCTACCGAAATGAAGTCCATACGGACTTCGAAATGAGGAGTGAGGAATTAGGAATGAGGAATTTATGTCTCGACACGTTGTCTTGCATGGAGCGCGAGGCAATGGAGTTTCTCTACGCCTATATGCCGCTGAGCGATTTGGCAGACTATGAGCCGTCGTTCTATTTGAATCAGGTGCGTTATGCCTTCAAGGCACGCGAGGAGATGCCGTGGGGCAAAGATATTCCCGAGGACGTGTTCCGCCACTTCGTGTTGGTGTACCGTGTGAACAACGAGAACCTCGACACCGCCCGCATGGTGTTCTATCGCGAGCTGAAGGACCGTGTGAAAGGTTTATCGATGGAGGAAGCCGCGCTGGAGGTGAACCATTGGTGCCACGAGCATGTGGCCTACCGTGCTTCGGACAGTCGCACGTCGGCGCCGTTGGCAACGATGAAGACTTCGCTGGGCCGTTGCGGAGAGGAGAGTACCTTCGCCGTCACCGCCTTGCGAGCTGTGGGTATCCCTGCCCGACAGTGCTACACGCCGCGCTGGGCACACTGCGATGACAATCATGCGTGGGTAGAAGTCTACGTCGATGGCGAATGGAAGTTCCTCGGTGCCTGTGAGCCCGATCCGCGGCTAAATATGGGCTGGTTCTCTGTGCCGAGTACCCGTTGCATGATGGTACACACCAAGGCCTTCGGCAAGTACAAGGGCGACGAGGAGGTGGTGAAGCGCACAGGACTCTACAGTGAGCTCAATCTGCTCAGTCACTATGCCCCCACACGCAAAGTGACCGTCACCGTGCAGGACGAGAACGGGTTCCCCGTCAAAGCGCAGGTGAAGTTCAAACTCTACAACTACGCTGAATACTATACCCTCGCCACCGTTGCCACCGATGTCAACGGCAAGGCCTCGCTCACTACTGGCTTTGGTGACCTACTTATATGGGTTACCGATGGCGAGAAATACGCCTTCGAGAAACTGGATGTGCGTGAAGACAGCACGCTGACAATAACATTTAATTCTCAATCAGAACGAAAAGAAAGTTCTGATGGTTCTTTTAGTTCTGATTGCGATAAAAATATTTTTCTCTTCGAAATGGTGCCACCTGTTGCTGGCAATCCCAAGGTGACGGCCACCGAGGAGGAGATCGCCGCCAACGCCAAACGCTTGGCCTATGAAGACTCGCTGCGCAACGCCTACACCGCTACGTTCCCGACGAGAGATGGTATTAACTGGCGTTATGATGATTGTGCCTGGGATTTCATTCGTAAAAGCGAAGGCAACTACAAAGAAATAATGAAATTCCTCAACATGCACTTCCAATTTGAGGACGAAGGAGATGATTGTCGACCATACGAACCTACACATCTGTACAATTACCTTGGTACTTTCAGTGACAAAGACTTGCGCGATATCACATGTGATGTTCTTGCTGCCCATTGGTCGGAATGTGTTAATGGAGAAGTATGTGTCAAAGGCCTTATGCCGGCCCGAATTAGCAACGAGATGGTGCGTCCTTACCGCGAGGAACTGGCCTGCTTCAAAGGCAAGAGCACCGAGGAAATCAGGCGGTGGGTGATGGACAGCATCACCATCGACGACAGCAGCAACTATTACAACTGTCCCATCTCGCCCGTGGGCGTTTACAAACTGCGCCGCGCCGACAGCCACAGCCGCGACATCTTCTTTGTGGCCGCCTGCCGTGCTGCCGGAGTGCCGGCTTACCTGGATAATGCCACCAATATAATATATGTGTGGGAGAATGCCAGCTGGGTCGCTAAGGACTTTGAGAGCCTTAAGGACTCTAAGGACCTTAAAGCCGCCAAGCTCACGCTTACCTACCATGGCAAGGAGCCAGCGAAGCCTGTCTACTGGTCCCATTTCACCCTCGCCAAGCTGGAGAATGGCGACCTGCGCACTTTCGACTTCGAGGACGACGCGCGGATGTCGAAATTCCCCGCCACCATCGAACTGGAGCCCGGCACCTACTGTCTCACCACCGGCAACCGCTACCCCGACGGGGCCGTGCGTTCGCGCTTGGAGTTCTTCGAAGTGGAGGCGGGTGGCAAGGTGACCAAAGAAATCGTCGTTCTTCCGCTGGAAGATAAACTAAACACTAAACACTTAACACTAAACACTCACCTCGAACTTTTCGACGGTATAGAGTTGTGGGACTACGCTGGCAAGAACGGTATGCTCTATATCAACCTCGGCGACTACAGTGAGCCCTCGAAGCACCTTGTCGTGGAGCTGAAACAGCATCAAAAGGAGATGAAACAATGGGGCGGCATGACCTTCATGGTAGGCCCCACAACTATCGGCATGCCGTCATGGGGCCTTGCGAACACCGACTTCGCCTATCGAAAAGGACTACTGGAGCAGCGCATCTGTGAAGCCTCCAAACTCAGCAAGGTGGAATACCCTTTGGTAGCCCTTATCGACAAGGACGGCCAAATCCTCTACCTCAGCACCGGCTACAAAATCGGCGTGATAGAACAAGTGCTGAAAGCCTGGGAACACGGAGGTCCGCGTTCCCAGAAAACTACCACTTGAATCCAATGCAAGCAGAAAGGCCCAACTCAAATCCACTGTTGGCAGATGCCGTCAGTGTATTAGAGCTACTGCCTCCCCATCCATCATTCCAGTCGTCCAATAACTTGGAACTCGAAATTATCGGTATCAACGCATAAACAGACCCTTTCACGAAGAACACATCACTAAGGTAGTAGGTGATGCCCGTTGATACATCTGCCCCGAAGTTAAATCCGAACGATGAGTCATCACCGAAAGCGCATGCCGGGGCCGAGGCACCAGATTCCGAAGTGGCTGTGCCTCCAATCATAATACGCTCGAAGAATCCTGCGCCGATGTTGAATTGAGCCTGCGTCTTTCTGTCAAGAGCAAAGGCAAAATAAACCTGCTCGTTTACCATTATGTTATTGACGCTAAAGGTATAATCGTAGGTATTTCCTGAGGTGTTCTTTAGGGTTGCATAGGTAGTGGGGCGGCTATAGACGGCAGTGGCGTCAAAACCGAAGGAGAGATTGCGGTTGAGTTTCTTTTCCATGCCCGAATAGAGGCCAATGGAAGGGGTAACAACAGCTGTGGTGGCGTCGCCATCTAAAGTGTAGCCCGTGGGAACTGTCAGGTCAGAAGCTTTGAAGTTGTGGCTTACGCCGGCCGAAAGACCCATACGAAAGTCCCCTTTCCAAAGCATAAAGGTCTGTGCATTGATTTTCTCAGTACCTGTCATAGCAAACAATGTTGCAGCGGCAAGGACGATTTTGGTTGAATGTTTCATTTTGTTTGTTTTTTATGGGTTAATAAATAAGAGTTTCCTTGTTTGGACCGGGCGCAAAAAAAAGAACCGTAGGCTTCTTGTGGTGCCTGAGGTTCTGCATTACCTTCTACCAAACAAGGAAAAGCTTACGGTTGTCCGCAAGCATTCCCGCTTTTTGCAGTTTGGTAGAAGAGTGTTAAAATTTGCAGATTCCAGGCACTCTTTGCGCAAGCGAAAATACTTTCTATTGTCTAATTATTATCCTGTTATTCTATATTGTTTTGTTCGTTTTTTGTTTTTAACTATTTGTTTTTAACTATTAGATACTATATTATTGTTTTGTTGTTTTATTCAACCGTTACAGATTTTGCCAGGTTTCGCGGCTGGTCCACATTGCGACCTTTCGCCGTGGCGATGTAGTAGGCCAGCAGCTGCAGCGGGATGACTGCCAGCATGGGCACGAAGCAGTCGCGTGTGTCGGGGATGGTGAAGACATAGTCGCTCATCTTGCTCACCGTCGTGTCGCCTTCGGTGACCACGCTGATGATCTTGCCCTTGCGGCTCTTGATTTCCTGGATGTTGCTGACGATCTTGTCGTACATGCCGCGCTTCGGCGCGATGAAGACCACCGGCATCTCCTCGTCGACGAGGGCGATGGGACCGTGCTTCATCTCGGCGGCGGGGTAGCCCTCGGCGTGGAGGTAGGATATCTCTTTCAGCTTCAGTGCACCCTCGAGGGCCACGGGGTAGTTGTAGCCGCGGCCGAGGAAGATGAAGTTGCGGCAGTAGGTGAACATCTGTGCGAACTGGTCGATGTTCTTGTTGTGCTCCAGCGTCCACTGCATCTTGTCGGGAATCTGGTAGAGTTCGTCGACCAGCATGTGGAACATCTCGTCGCTGAGGGTGTGTTTCTCCTTGGCGATGGCCAGACCCAGCATGCAGAGGGTGATGACCTGGCCGGTGAAGGCCTTGGTGGAGGCTACGCCGATTTCGGGACCCACGTGCAGGTAGGTGCCGCTATTGGTGGCACGGGCGATGCTGGAGCCGATGACGTTGCAGATGCCATAGAGGAAGGCACCCTTCTGCTCGGCCAGCTGGATGGCGGCCAGCGTGTCGGCAGTTTCGCCGCTTTGCGAAACGGCGATGACCACATCATCAGGATAGATGACGGGATTACGGTAGCGGAACTCGGAAGCATACTCCACTTCCACGGGAATCTGTGCTGCCTCTTCGATGAAGTACTTGGCGATGAGCGCCGAGTGCCAGCTGGTGCCGCAGGCACAGATGATGATGCGGCGGGCGTTGATGAATTTCTCCTTATGCTCGATGATACCGCTGAGGGTGATGTCGTGGCGTTTGCGGTGCAGGCGGCCTTTGATGCAGGTGCGGAGGGCGTTGGGCTGCTCCCAGATTTCCTTGAGCATGAAGTGCGGGAAACCGCCCTTCTCGAGCTCGTCGAGGCTCAGGCTGAGGGTGTGCATCTCGGGCGTCTGGTGGACGTTGGCGAGGTTGACGATGTCGAGTTTGCCGCTGCGGTCCATATAGGCAATCTCCTCGTCTTTGAGGTAGACCACCTGCTTGGTGTATTCCACGATGGGCGTAGCATCGCTGCCGAGGTAAAACTCCTTCTTGCCATGGGCGTCGGTTCCCACGCCGATGACCAGCGGAGAACCCTTGCGGGCGCAGACCAACTGGTCGGGGTGGTCCTTCTGCAGGATGGCGATGGCATAGGCACCGATGACGTTCTTCAGGGCACGCTGTACGGCGGTGAAGAGGTCGCATTTCTCGGTTTTCTGCGTATATTCGATGAACTGCACCAGCACCTCGGTATCGGTGTCGCTGCAGAAGTCGTAGCCCGCCTTCTCAAGTGTGGCGCGCAGCACCTTGTAGTTCTCGATGATGCCGTTGTGCACCAGGCTCAGGTTGCCGCTCTGGCTTCTGTGAGGGTGTGCATTGGCGGTGTTGGGCTCGCCGTGGGTGGCCCAACGGGTGTGGGCGATGCCGATACTGCCGGTGGTGTCCTCGTTCGCGCATTTATCTTCCAAAGCCGCCACTTTGCCGGTAGCCTTGTAGATGTTGAGGTCGCCTTTGGCGTTGATCATGGATACTCCCGCGCTGTCGTAGCCACGGTATTCAAGACGATGAAGACCTTTTATCAATATGGGGTAAGCCTCCTGCTCACCGATATATCCTACTATTCCACACATAATATTTAGTCGTTTGATTGTTTGATTGCGTGATTGCTTGAATGAACGATTCGATTTGCAAAGGTACGAAGAATATCTGGAATGACAAAATTTTTTTTTGTAGCGTACCTTCGGCACGCGAGAGGTTGGGATATGAAGAAACCCCAGACTGTGCAGTCTGGGGTTATTGATGGAGCGTGTCTTCGACACGCGTTCATTGCTGTCTTTTTACAGCACCTGGACGGCTTCGATGATGCCTTTGCCAATCTCGATAGCTTCCTCGTTCTGGGGAATGAGGTTCCAGTGGCGCTGGGGCAGGGAGTGCTCCAGACCTTCGTGGATGTACTGCTTGTCGACGATGGGTTTCAGCTTGAGGAAGCCACCGAGGACCACCATGTTGAAGACCTTGCTGATGCCGAGCTCCTGAGCTTTGGCGGTAGCGGCGATCTTGTAGATGTTGATGTCCTTGCGGGTGGGCTCGTGGGTGATGCCGTTGGGGTCGTAGATGAGCAGACCGCCGGGCTTCACGCTGTTCTCAAACTTGTCCAGCGACTGCTGGTTGAGGATGATGGCCGTGTCGAACTGGTTGATGATGGGCGAGCTGATACGCTCGTCGCTGATGATGACGGAGACGTTGGCCGTGCCGCCGCGCATCTCGGGGCCGTAGCTGGGCATCCAGCTGACCTCTTTGTCCTGCATGACGCCGGAGTAGGCAAGAATCTTACCCATCGAGAGGACACCCTGTCCACCGAAACCGGCTATGATGATTTCTTCAGTCATTTTTTTTGATTTTAGATTTGATTAATAAGGTCTTTAAGGTCTTTAAGGTCCTTAAGGTCCTTAGGGACTTTATTGCATAACCGTTAAGGGGTGATCCAGAACGAGACGGTTGGCGTCGATGCCCTCGACAATCTTGCCGTCGACTTTGATGTCGCCGATGGGGTAGTTGGGCATCATGTTGTCTTCCATCCACTTGTTGGCGGCCACGGGGGTCATCTTCCAGCCGGAGTTGCAGTTGGAGAGGATCTCGACGAAGCTGAGGCCTTTCTTCAGTTTCTGGTTCTCGAAGGCTTTGCGGATAGCGGCTTTGGCCTTGCGCACGGCGGCGGGGTTCTGCACGCTCTGACGGGTCACGTAGTAGGTGCCGGGCAGGGTGGAGAGAAGTTCCGTCATGCGGAGGGGATAACCGTTGAGGTCGACGCGACGGCCGTAGGGGGTCGTGGCGCTGCGCATGCCGACCAGGGTCGTGGGGGCCATCTGGCCACCGGTCATACCGTAGATACCGTTGTTGACGAAGATCATGGTGATGTTCTCGCCACGGTTGGCGGCATGGATGGTCTCGGCGGTGCCGATAGCGGCCAGGTCGCCGTCGCCCTGATAGGTGAACACGAAGGTGTCGGGGTTGAGGCGCTTGATAGCGGTGGCCAGTGCGGGAGCACGACCGTGGGCAGCCTCCTGGAAGTCGACATCGAAATAGTTGTAGGCCAGAACGGAGCATCCGACGGGCGAAACGCCGACGACCTGGTCCTGGATGCCCATCTCGTCAATCACTTCGGCGACAAGACGGTGGGTGGTGCCGTGGCCGCAGCCGGGGCAGTAGTGCATGACGGCGTCGGTGAGCACTTTGGTACGGGTGTAGACCTCCTCGTAACCCTCTTTCAGCAGCTCTTGCTTGCGAGCTTCAATATCTTGATTCATGTTTTTTCTTTTTTATGGATTAAAAGTTGAAAAGATTAAAGGATTAAAAGTTCTTGGGGCGAAAGGTCGTCGGGAACTTTTTATCTTTTCAACCTTTCATCTTTTTATCTTTACTTAATAATCTTGTTTTCAAGAGCCTCCAGGACCTCGCCGGGAGTGGGGATGATACCGCCGAAGCGGCCGAAGTGCTCGGTCTTCACGCCGCACTGGGTGGCGAGCTTCACGTCCTCAATCATCTGGCCGGCGCTCATCTCGACGCAAAGGATACCCTTCACGTGCTTGGCGACCTCGGCAAGCTGTTTGGTCGGGAAGGGGAAGAGGGTGATCAGGCGGAACAGACCCACCTTGATGCCCTTTTCGCGAGCCATCTGCATGGCCTTCATGGCGATACGGCTGCTCGAACCGTAGGCGACGATGATGTAGTCGGCGTCCTCGCAGTTCAGCATCTCGTAGCGCACTTCCTTCTCCTTCATCTCGGCGTACTTCTTCTGGAGCTTCAGGTTGAAGACTTCCTGGCGGGCGCTGTCGAGCTCAAGGCTGGTGATGATGTTGTGGGCGCGGTCTTTCGGTTTGCCCCAGGTGCCCCAGGGGGCGTTCTTGCGGCGCTCTTCCTCGGTCCAGCGGGCCACGTTGTCGCGGGTGTAGAGTTTCTCCATGCACTGTCCGATAGCACCGTCGGAGAGGATGAGGACGGGGTTGCGATACTTGAAGGCGATATCCCAAGCGTCGAACACGAAGTCGTACATCTCCTGCACCGAGGCGGGGGCGAGGGTGTAGAGCTGGTAGTCACCGTGACCACCGCCCTTCACGCTCTGGAAGTAGTCGCTCTGCGAGGGCTGGATGGTACCCAGACCGGGGCCGCCGCGCATGACGTTGACCACCAGGCAGGGGATTTCGGCGCCGGCGAGGTAGGTCAGACCTTCCTGCATCAGCGAGATTCCGGGGCTGGAGCTCGAGGTGGCGACTTTCTTACCGGTGGCGGCGCCGCCGTAGACCATGTTGATCGAAGCGACCTCAGACTCGGCCTGCAGCACGGTCATACCGGTGGTCTCCCACGGTTTCTCAGCCATAAGGGTTTCCATAACTTCGCTCTGCGGGGTGATAGGATAGCCGAAGTATCCGTCACAACCGCTGGCAATCATTGCGCGGGCAATAGCTTCATTGCCCTTCATCAGTTGAAGTTCTCTTGCCATAGTATTCCTTTCTTTCTTTTTCGTTTAGATTTTCTTCTTGTAAACGGAGATCACGCCGTCGGGGCACACCATGGCGCAGCTGGCGCAGCCAATGCAACTGTCATTCACGGTCTCGGTGTAGTTGTAACCCTTACCGTTTACATTTTTCGACAACGCGATGCACTTCATCGGGCACACGGGTACACAGACTCCGCAGCCTTTGCAGCGCTCGGTATCGATGATGATTTGTCCTTTAAATGCCATAATTTTAATGTTATAAGATTAATATATTGGTTTTCGCGTCGTTAAATATGTGCCTGCAAAGATACGAAAAAAAATTCATTCCATAATCAAAAATGGTGAAAATATTTTTGTTGTTTCATGCAACAGTTTGATTATTAGAATTTTCACTGGCTATTTAATGACCCCGCCTTACGCAGTAGAGCAATAAGAAAGGTGTTGTTGCGTTATCTACTGAAAAATCGGCATGAAGATAAATATCCAATACCTGAAAAAGGAGCTGGCTCGGTATTTTAACCTGATGCCTGTCAAGGAAGAGGAGCAGTCGGTTATCGACCAGGTGAAGAGCGCCATTGTGTTCCGTGGGACGAACCTGTGGATTCTGATGTTCGCCATCTTGATAGCATCGCTGGGCCTGAACGTGAACTCCACGGCCGTCATCATCGGCGCCATGCTTATCTCGCCTTTGATGGGCCCTATTATAGGCATGGGTCTCTCGGTGGGTATCAACGACTTGGATCTCCTGAAGCAGTCGGCGAAAAACTATCTGGTGGCGACCCTCATCTCTGTGGTAACGGCGACGCTGTATTTCCTCATTTCGCCCCTCAGCGAGGCGCAGAGCGAGTTGCTGGCGCGTACGTCGCCGACGCTCTATGATGTATTGATAGCCTTCTTCGGTGGCGCCGCCGGTGTGCTGGCGCTGACCACCAAAAGCAAGGGACAGGTCATTCCCGGCGTAGCCATCGCCACGGCCCTCATGCCGCCGCTCTGCACCGCCGGCTACGGACTGGCCACGGCACAGTGGGCCTATTTCTTCGGGGCCTTCTACCTCTTCTTCATCAACACGGTGTTCATCGCCACCTCGACGTTCCTGGGAGTGAAGTTGATGCGTTTCCATTCGGTTCACAGCCTCGATGCCGACGCTATGCGCCGCAGCCGCAAGGTGGTCTACACCCTCGTGCTGCTCACAATGATTCCTGCCGCTTTCCTGACGGTGAACATCGTGAGGGAAAATGTGCTGGAAAACAGCAAGAACCAGTTCGTCAATGCCGAGATTGACCAGCCGGGAACCCAGATACTTTCCTCACATGTACAAAACGACACCTTGAAGGTGGTGGCCGTGGGCAAGGAGATTGCCGAGGCCCGGGTCGGCGAAGCCCGTGAACGCATGCATTTCTATGGGCTTGAGGACATGAAGCTTGTGGTGATTCAGGCCGAGAATGCTGAGGAGATTGCCCTGGCTTCGGACCTCAGCTCCGCCGAGCAGGCCAACGCGGCATTGAGCAAGCAGGTGGCCGACCTGCAGCGCCAGTTGGCGGCTGTGGCATCGCTCGACACCCTGTCGCAGAATGTCTCTAGCGAGGCTGTGCCGGCATTCCCGGAGGTCCGCACGGTCGCTGTCGGCAAACTGAACGGCACCCTCACGGCTGTGGTGACCCTTCGGGAGGGTGTGAAACTTGAGCGCGGAGCAATGATTCGTCTTGAAGAGTGGCTCCGTGTCCGCACAAAGTCGAAAAAACTGGATATTGTCATCAGAAACGAATCTGAAATTGTTGAAAATTAACAGATTAAAATTATTTAATATTTTTTGCAATTTTTTTTGTTTGCATGTACTAAAAATTTAGTAATTTTGCAGCCCAAATAAATAAATGAGAAAACCCTCCCAAGGGAGAGGGGAAGAAAAGAACAGAATAAACATAAAAACATTATAATAAAATGAAAAAGTTTGCATTAATCTGCCTTTTTGCCTCGATGGCATTTGGCTTTGCCAACGCTCAGGAGACTGAGAAGAAAGAAGTTCCCGCCAACGGCGCGAAGATTCGTTTCACCGAGACCGAGCACAACTACGGTACCATCATGAAGGGTGCCAACGGCGACTGCGTGTTCACCTTCGTCAACGAGGGCAACGAGCCCTTGATTCTCTCCAGTGTGAAGGCCTCGTGCGGCTGCACGACCCCCAGCTATACCCAGAAACCCGTCATGCCGGGTCAGGAAGGTACCATCAAGGTGCACTACAACACCAACAACGTGGGTGGTTTCTCGAAGACCGTCACCGTCACCAGCAACGCCGTCGACAATCCCCGTGTGGTGCTGCGTATCAAGGGTAATGTGAAGCAGGAAGCTGCTCCCGCTCCTAAGGACAAGCCCCAGGCTACTCCCGCTGTCGAGGCTGCTCCCGCCGAGAAGACGGTCCCCATCATGAAGAACAAACCTACCCGTTAAACCATACTACTGAATTACTATGCCGCATATTTCGCATAAAGGCCTCGAGCTGCCTCAGAGTGCCATCCGTAAACTCGTCCCCTTTGCCGATGCCGCCAAGGAGCGTGGAGTGCATGTGTACCACCTGAATATCGGCCAGCCCGATATCGAGACTCCCGCCGGTGCCCTCGAGGCCCTGTCGGTCAAGGCTCACGAGATGGCCAAGAACCACGGCGTGTTGGAATACAGCCACTCGGCCGGTATCCCCAGCGCCCGTCGTGCGCTCTGCAACTACTACCACCGTCATGGTATCGACGTTACTCCCAACCAAGTTATCATCACCACTGGTGGCAGCGAGGCGCTGCAGATGGCCTTCACCGTCTGCCTCAACCCGGGCGACGAAATCATCATCCCCGAGCCTTACTACACCAACTACAACACCTTCGCCAGCCTCTGCGGTGCGAAGATCGTCACGGTGCCCAGCGACATCAAAACGGGCTTTGCCCTGCCGCCGATGGACGAGTTCGAGAAGTATATCACGCCGTATACGCGTGCCATCATGATCTGCAACCCCAACAACCCCACGGGTTACCTCTACACCCACGAGGAGCTGCTGAAGGTGGCCGGTCTGGTGAAGAAATATGACCTCTTCCTCTTTGCCGACGAGGTGTATCGCGAGTTCTGCTATGACGGCAACAAGCATTTCAGCGTCATGCAGCTCGAAGGCTTGGAGCGCAACACCATCTTGTTCGACTCGGTGTCGAAGCGCTACAGCGCCTGCGGTGCCCGTGTGGGCTGCCTGGTGACCCGCAACAGTGAGGTCTATGCCACGGCCATGCGTCTGGCTCAGGCCCGTCTGTCTCCCCCCAGCTTCGGACAGTTCTTCACCGAGGCCGCTGTGGATACTCCGCAGGATTATTTCAACAAGGTGCAGAAAGAATATGTGGCTCGCCGCAATGTCATCGTCGAGGGCGTCAACAAGATTCCCGGCTGCTTCTGCCCGATGCCCAAGGGTGCTTTCTACACCGTCATCGACTTGCCGGTGGAAGACAGCGACCATTTCTGCCAGTGGCTCTTGACAGACTTCAGCTACAATGGTGCCACCGTGATGTTGGCTCCGGCTACGGGTTTCTATGTCAATCCCGAGTTGGGACGCCATCAGGCCCGTATCACCTACTGCCTCAACATCAACGACCTCAAGGCTGCCATGAAGTGCCTTGAAGAGGCCCTCAAGGTCTATCCTGGCCGTCTGCCGGTGGCAAAGAAAGCTGCCGCCAAGAAGCCGGCAGCCAAGAAGAAAGCCCCCGCGAAGAAGAAATGACGAGGGAAGAATATAGGCAACAAGTGATATGCTCCTGCATCCAACAGCAGGAGCATATTGCTAATATAGCCAAGCAGGAGATGGACTCGGCACAGCAGCAGAGCAACGACTACGGTGCCAACGTGGACCGCTATGACTCGTACCGCACCAAGATGATGCGCAGCCGCGACATGTACGCCCGGCAGTACAGCAACGCCCAGACGGGAGTGCGCTACCTGCAGGACCTGCTGAAGCTGCCGCCCTTCGACAGCGTGGAGCACGGGGCCTGTGTGGTTACCGACAGGCAGAACTTCCTGCTGAGCATTGGTGCCGGCAAGTTCATGGTGGGCAACCAGGTGTATTTCGCCATCAGCGCCCAGACGCCCATCTACGCTTCCCTGAAGGGCAAGCATGTGGGCGACGAGATAGTCTTCAACGGTCAGCGGCAGACGATAAAGGAGATATTCTGAAAACATGAAACCGCTGTATAGGTATCTGATAGTGTTCGCGGTGCTGATAGCAGGCTACCTGTTGTTTGGCGCCGGGGCATATCTGATGCCCGACAGCGCCGTGCAGCGGCACGTGAGGCAGACGCTCGAGAGGGCAGACCTCGGCTGTGACCAGCCGCGTGCTGTACTGCCTGGGTGGACGCGCATGGATAACTTCACCGACGCCATCATCCTCAACCAGGCCTACGTAATGCGCTGTGAAGGTTTCCGTACGGGGGTGCTGTCGGTGCCGCGCTGGGGCGAGGTGCCGTTGCTGCCCTTCGAGGCCCTTCGTGCTGGCGTGAACGGCGAAGAGACATACATACGGCACTATGCGCGCTATTGGCACGGCAACACCTTCCTCACGCGCTATCTGCTGGTGTTTTACGACTATGTGGACATACGACTGCTGCTGTATATTGTAAGCACGCTGCTGATGCTATGGTGCGGTGTGTCGCTGTGGAAACGCCAAGGGTGGCAGACGGCGGTGGCCGTGATGTTCGGCCTGGTGGTGTGCTATGCCTTCGTGATGCAATTCTCCATGCAGTTCGCGCCGGTGCTAATAATAGCGTTGGCGGGCATGATTGCCGTGTCGCGCGGCTGCAACGCCATGATGACGGCCTTCGTGGTGGGGTCGCTGACCTGCTACTTTGACCTGCTCACGGCGCCGCTGCTCACACTCGGCGCTCTGCTTGTGGTGCAGGCCGCCATGAGTACCGAAGAGAAAGTGTGGCGCGGATGGTGGCACACCTGTCGCACGGCGCTGCTGTGGGCCGTGGGATATGGCGGCACGTGGGTGACGAAGTGGATGATAGCCACCGTGTTCACCGCCGAGAATGTTATCGTTGACGGTATCGAGAACATCTTGGGGCGTGCTTCGGGGCTTGAGGACTTCACGCGGTGGGATGCGCTGACGAACAACATAGAGCTGCTGCCGTGGAAGTACATAGCGCCGTTGCTGGCGTTGCTGGTGGTGTTGGCGCTGGTGCGCTTAAATGTCAAGGGCTGCGCAAGGCTTTGCAGATACTTCCGATAGCGGCGTTGCCGTGGGTGTGGTATCTGTTTGCCGCCAACCACTCATACTGGCACAACTGGTTTACCTTCCGTGCGCAGGCCGCCACAGTGGCCGCCATGCTGCTGGCGTTTGCGCAGATGGTTGACTGGAACAGACTAAGATTATACAGGAAAAGATGAAGAACAGCAAAGTCGCGGTGTTGCTGCCGTGCTACAATGAGGAGATGACCATCGGCAAGGTGGTGCGCGACTTCCGCGCCGTGTTGCCGGAGGCCGACATTTACGTCTATGACAACAACTCGACAGATCGCACCGCCGAGGTGGCCGCCGAGGCCGGCGCCATTGTGCGCCGTGAGCGCACACAGGGCAAAGGCAACGTGATACGCCGCATGTTCCGCGAGGTGGAGGCCGACTGCTACCTCATGGCCGACGGTGACGACACCTACCCCGCGCACCATGCGCCACAGATGGTGGCCGCCGTTCTTGAGGAGCAGGCCGACATGGTCATAGGCGACCGCCTGTCGTCGACCTACTTCACCGAGAACAAGCGCCCCTTCCACAACATGGGCAACAAGCTTGTCAGAGGGCTGATATGCCGCCTATGGCACACCGAGGTGAAGGACATCATGACCGGCTATCGCGCTTTCAGCCGCCCCTTCGTGAAACTCTTCCCTGTGATGAGCGGGCAGTTTGAGATAGAGACAGAAATGACCATCCATGCCCTCGACAAGCGTTTCCGTCTGGTGGAGATACCTATCGACTACCGTGACCGCCCCGAAGGCAGCGAGTCGAAGCTAAATACCTTCAGCGACGGCATGAAGGTGTTGCGCACCATCGTGACGCTCTTCAAGGAGTACCGGCCCATGCGCTTCTTCGGCTGGATGGCCGTGCTGCTGGCAGTAGTCGGAATAGTCATGGTGATACCCGTATTGGTGGACTATTTCCAGACGGGTTTGGTTATGCGGTTCCCCACGCTCTTTGTGTCGTTGTTCCTGCTGTTGGCGGCTTTGCTGTCGCTGTTCACCGGTCTCTGCCTCGACGTGATGGTCGAGAAAGACCGCAAGCAGTACGAGATGAGGGTGATTGCCTTCGGCGAGAGGCGATAGGGTGGCCCAAGAAATAGTATGGTGGTTCAGGTAAAGATCCAGCCTCCTGTCAGGAAAGTATTGTACAGGTAGGCCGTCCATAGGATGTTTATTATTGTCAATAATAGAGATACTGATATTGTAAGCCAGTGTGGCATTCTGTCGTATAGAAAGGCCAGTGCAGCCACACCATAAATTAGAAGGGCTCCTGCGTTTTCAATATTTAATGGGAATGGCTGGTAGAAAATGAACGATAAGCCAAAGAAGCATAGCAGCAACCAGAGCCGTCGCGAGGGGTGTCGGGTGGTGGAGACGTCAAATAGCAGATATACAAAGAAAGGCGTGCATGTCAATATGCGTGCCATGGAGAACATGTTTCCGTGTTGTGTCAGTAATGCAAGCAGAATGTTGCCGACAAAATAAAGCAATGAGAGATTACGGCAGTAGTCCGATGCAGAGAATGGAATCTCATGACGGCTGCGAAGGCCCTTCCAAAACAATTGGCAAAGCCATAGGATGGCAGGTATGAAGAAAATGAATAGCAGAGGCTGAGTGACACTCTTGCCAGGAACGCTCCAGTCGGATAGGGGCCACTCTGGCAGCGACAAGCTCTTGCCCCAAAATCTTTGGGCATCGGCAAAGGCAAGCAGCGACTTGGCACCATGCATGTACTGGTACACAGCTACGGCCAATATGCCAAGTAGCAGAGGGGCGGTGTGTTTAACCACATCTATCAGGAATTCCTTCCAGCTTTTTTTTGTGTTTACCCAGGCCAGCACGTCCACCACTACCCATGCCACCACCAGTACCCCCGAAGCAGCACGTACGGTGGCTCCAGCCATAAAACCTATAAAATAAATCCAGTAGCGTTCTTTACTCAAACCATACAATCCAATGGATATGAAGAGGAAGAATAGTGCTTCACTGTAAGGAATCATAAATATCACAAGGTATGGTAAGCATAGAGCCAGCAGGCAATGTCGCCATGATATTTTTTTGCCAAATATTGCAACAACCGCAGCCATGCCCATACACAACATAATCCACCCCAGCATGCAAACCCCCATGGCGCTAAGTCCCGAAACACGCCACAGCAGTGGGAACGCAGGGAAGAATGCCACATTGCCCTCCCACGATTTTTCCGGGTTGTATAGGTTGATACTGATGTCCTTATAGTGATTGGCATCCCATCCGAGTAGACGTTCTTCTGTAGGCTTGACAAAGGGCTTCCCTACCTGGACTGCCTCCCAACTCCCGTCTTCATGTGAGACAACCTCATAGGTTGGGAAGAAATGTCCAATGTGACGGTATACACTGTCGTCTTCCAGCAGGAGATGGCTCAACAATGTAAGACCTCCATAAACAAGTAGCATCGCAATTATTACGAGTGCCGATGGGGGCTGTATTGTATTGCTTTTATTCATCTTTTATTAATTTTTCTAGTACTATCATACCTATGTCCGAACTATGTTTTCCCGTATGAGAGAAAAGTTCAGCGTTGACAGGCAGAATGTGTGTTGTATCGCCCCACCCCAGCAAGGGTATGCTTTGATACTCACGGGTTCTCTCTGGCAAGCTTAAGTCCGATTGATAGTGTGGGGTCTTATTGAATTTGGCCTTGCTGAATTGTGGCGCCGACACTTCGAAGTGAGTACAGATGTCGTTGCTGACTAAATGGAACTGTCCATTTGAGTCAGTGTAGGTATTCATTCCCACGCTCCAGTCTTCATTCCAGCCTCGCACCACGGCTCCTTCGATGGGTTTGCCTCTTGTGTCTACAATGGTTCCTGTTGCACTTAGGTTTTGGTATGCCAGCATGTTGTAGTAGTTGCAGGGGAACTCCGGCGTGGATACCTTATATCCGCTGTCCAGCTGCGCAATGAGTGCTGCAGCTGGTTTACGGAGCCCTTTGCGGTTACGGAGGCCGGTGTATTGTGCCTCAAAGTTGTAACCTTTGGGGTTGTCCTGAAATTCCCACCATCCATAGCCTATAGCGCCATTGTCCATGGCGTAGCGGTATGTCTCTGCCAAGAATTGCGCTTGCATCGTGTAGGGAATCGAGTCATTGTCAGCGGGCAGACCTGTTTCTCCCACCATCCATGGCTTGTCACAATAATGACTGTACCACCATATCTCGGCCTTGACGCGCAGTGGGTGGTAAGTATGCATCTCGATAAAGTCCACCGGCAGCATCGATGGGTCCCATTCGAAGACCTCTATGGGCTCGGCTGTGGCCACGGTGAAAAGCTGGTGGGGAGCATTGGCGCGGATCATCTTGCGCCATCCGTCCACAATAGCTACGGCATCTTCTTTCCTGCGCGGTTCAGGGTCAAAGTACAGAGGTTCGTTCATTAGGTCATAGCACCATAGGGTTGGAATGTCTGACAACCGGCGCAGTAAGCCTATCGTGTAATCATGCCACCATCCTTCGTCGGGTGGGTGTGTGAGAAGCATCACGCGAAGTCCTGCGCTGTCTGCCATGAGTATTGCCTTGCGCATGGCGACATATATCGCTGCCGTATCAGATTCCCCCTCCTCTACATGGGGACAGAAACGTATCGCGTTGAATCCCCATGCCGCTATCGTGTCAAAGTCTTGTTTCAGGTTGTCGCCACCATAGTATGGCTTTGGATAAATCCTACCGTCTCTGTAATCGGCACAATAGTTGAGCATCAGCGGGAACCACGGTTCGCCGTCGATGGCAAAGTGGCCGTCTTGCAGGGTGACAAAGCCTGGGGCGGGTTCGGGCAGGCTATTGTCAGATTTGCCTATGCTATGGCAGCCGTTGAGGCACAAAAGCAAAGTAATGGCAAGTATAGTCGCTGTTTTTTCCATGTGTTAACGATTGCCTTGTTTTGCCGCCTCGTAGTCTGGGAAAACAAGAAGGCTATTGAAACGTTGTGACGGATATTTGTGGCCGAAAGAGTCGAAGTAGGCTTCACGTGTCATGGCCTCATAATGGATGGCCTTGTGCTTGTACTGCTTGTAGTGGAAGAACGAGAGGTAGGATACAGCGGCGATCACTACAATCAGGACGATGCGCGGCACTGTCTTGCGCTTGAGCATCCACTCGACAAAGGCGGCCATGGGGATGGCGAGCATGCCGTAGCAGTCAATCATCGAGCGCTGCCCGAAGCATCCTCCGAACCACCAGCACCACCAGCACCACAGCACATACATGTTGAGGACAAGGAATACAAGTATGCCGTAGAAGTATTTGCGGTGGTGGCGGTACAGCGGCACAAAACCTATGAGCGCGAATATCATGGAGGGTGTATAGACGAGCCATCCCTTGCGGAAGCTGAACAGACCCTCGATAATCTTGGGGTCGCCCCAGAAGAAACGTTCGTTGTTGGTGTACGAGTAGAACATGAAGTGTCCTGTTATCGCGTGCCAGTATATCATCTGTGGCACCCACACAGCGAATGCCGAGATGGCCATGACAAGTATCTTTGGCCATTGTTGCAGGTACAGGCCGAATTTATCTTTCACTTCCCGCCAGGTAGTGACATCGTACAGTATGAAATAGAGCAACACCAGGGCGTTGGTGGGGCGGATGAGGGATATGATGCCGAGGTTCAGGCCTATTGCCACAGTGCTCCACCAGGAGTTTCTGTCGTGCCACCGTTCTGTCTGATACAGGAAGATGCATATCAAGCCGAAGAGGAAGCCGTGCGAGTAAGGAGCCTCGTGGGAGCTGTACCATAGCAGGTTTGTAGCAAAGAGTGTGACAAACAACACTATGGTGGTTGCCGTCTCGGAGAACCTTTTCAGTAGCACCTTGCGCAGGAAGATGAATCCCATTATCACCCAAAAGACGCATGCCAAGATGATTGCCAGTGCATAGGGTGGGCCGAAACCGCCACTCTCAGCGCATGGTGGTTCCGGCGATATTGCATTGGCCACAAGGAAGAACGGGCAGTAGAGCATGCTGAGTCCCATGGTGGTTTTGATGAGCAACCTTCCGTCGGGAAGGGTCTCGGCCCAGTAGTGCTGGTAGTAGTTGGTGTCGGTCCATACAAACGACAAGGTCAGGTCATGCTCGATGAAGGTTGCCGGCAGGTAAGAGTAGAAGTTGATAACATCCCATGCTATCACCTTTTCGGGTGTGCGATAACATTTGGTGTCAAACACTTTGATAAGCAGAAATGCGGCGATGAAGATGACCATCACCGCACTCATGCTTATTCTATTTAGCCGTTTCATCGGCTTAGTATCCGAAAATCTCATCGAGCGTCAGTTTCTTCACTTTGCCGAAGCGGCTCAGGGCGTTGAAGTCCATCTCGCTCTCCTTGCCGAGGATGAGGTAGGTCTTCTTCTGGCCCTTGACGTGCTGTCTCTGGAAGTTCACCAGGTCCTGCATCGTCATCTTCTGGTATGCTTTGAAGTTCTGCTTGCGCAGGGGTTCCTTCCAGCCCATCTGCTCGCAGGTGAGGTAGCTGCTGATGATGCCCATCTTGGTGGTACGGGCGGTGCGGCTGCCGGCAAGCAGGGCGTCCTTGGCCAGCTTGAAGTTAGCTTCGGCCTGGGGCATGTCGTCGAAGAGCTCCTCGTAGGCGTTGAGGGCATCGAGCAGCTTGTCGTTCTGGGTGATGACGTTGGCGCTGTTGTAGAAGTAGCCGTCCTTGTCGCTGCCGTAGGTGTAGTGGCTGCTGGCGCTGTAGGCGAGGGAGCGTTTCTCGCGCATCTCCTGGAAGACGATGGCGTTCATCGAGCCGCCGAAGTATTCGTTGAAGAGGTTCATGCCCGGCACCTGGGCGGTGTTGAAGTGCTCGCCGCGGAAGTACTCGGTGACGTAGGTGTTCTTGGCGTTGTAGTCCACGAAGAGGACGGTGTTCTCGTTGGTGGCCTGGGGCTGGTACACCTTGTTGGCGGGCACCTCCTTGGTGGGCTTCACGGTGTGTATGCGGTTGACGGCGGCGGTGGCCTCCTTGAGGCTCAGCGGGCCGTAATAGAGCACGCGGTGCTTGTACTGGAAGAGGCCGTGCAGGGCGTCGGTAAGCTGCTTGGCGGTGTAGGCGCGCAGCTCGGCGTCGCTCTCGGTGGTCTCCTTGATGTACTGCTCGCCGTAGATGCCGTAGCGGTTCAGGGCGCTGAAGGCGGCGCGCTGGTTGGTCTTGTTGTCGGTGCGGCCCTTGATGGCGCGCTCCACGAGCATCTGCAGGGCCTCGTCGTTGGGCTGGCAGGTGGCCATCACCTCCTCCACCAGGGCCATGGCCTTCTCCATGTTCTCGGCCAGACCGCTGACGCTGACGGTCACGGTGCGGCCGCCGACGCTGATGCCCCACAAGCATGCCAGCTTGTAGAACTCTTCCTGCAGCTGCTCAGCCGTGTGCTTCGGCGTGTTCAGGTAGTCTACCAGGTCGGAGGCCAGGTCGATGGTCTTGTCGGCCGTGCTGCCGAATTCGAAGCGGTACTGCAGGGTGAAGGTGCCGTTCTCCGTGTTCTTCACGTAGAGCACCTCGCTGCCGTTCTGTGTCTTGCCCTTCTGCAGGTCTTTCTTGAAGTTCACGAACTGCGGCTGTATGGGCTTTGCCTTGGCAGCGTCGGCCTTGATGCTGGCCAGGAAGGGGCTCTCGTTGTCGCGGCTGACATAGATGGGCGTGATGGCGGGTTTCTGCACCTTGGTCACCGGGTCGGGGGCGTCCTGGTGCTTGTAGACGATGACGTAGTTGTTGTCCTTGCAGATGCGGTTGGCGAAGTCTACGATGTCCTTCTTCGTGATCTTGGCCAGCTCGTTGATTTCGTTGCACACGTCGCCCCAGCTCTGGTGCTGCACGAAGGCGTAGGCCATCTGGCTGGCGCGGCTGTTGTTGCTCTCGGCCTGCTTCATGATCTGGAGCTTCAGCTGGTTGATGCCGGCTTTGATGAGGTCCTCGTCGAACTTGCCCTCTTTCAGGAGCTCCACCTGTTCAAGCAGCAGGTCGCGCAGCTGGCCGAGGGTCTGGCCCTGGGTGGGACGGCCACCGAGCATGAAGGCGGCATAGTCGTTAAGGGTGTAGGTGCCGGCATAGGCGCCGAGGCAGAGCTGCTTCTGATTGAGGTTGAGGTCGATGAGACCGCACGAACCGTTGTTGAGCACATACTCCATGGCCTGTGCCAGCAGGGCGTCGCGGCTGCCGTTACCTTCCTCGATGCGGAAGGCGAGGGTGATGCTTTCGGGGTCCTGACCGTTGACCAGGCGGATGATGGGGCTGGTAATGGGTGCTTCCTTCACCTTGTGGAACTCAGGCACGTTGCCGGGCACCCAGCTGCCGAAGTATTTGTCGATAATCTTGATGGCCTCGTCGGGGTTGAAGTCGCCGGCCATGGCGATGCACATGTTGTTAGGCACATAGTAGGTGTGGTGGAAGCGGTAGATGTTGGTCATCGAGGGGTTCTTGAGGTGCTCGATGGTGCCGAGGGTGGTCTGGGTGCCGTAGGGGTGGTGGGGGAAGAGGGCGCGCATCATCTCCTCGTTGACGCGGCGGTTGTCCTGTGCCAGGCTGATGTTCTTCTCCTCATAGACGGCTTCGAGTTCGGTGTGGAAGAGACGCAGCACGAGGTTGGGAAAGCGGTCGGCCTCCACTTTCGCCCAGGTCTCCAGCATGTTGGCGGGGATGTTCTCGACGTACATGGTGTAGTCGTTGCTGGTAAAGGCGTTGGTGCCCTCGCTGCCGATGGCGGTCATCGACTTGTCATACTCGTTGGCGATGGCGATGGTCGACGCCACGTAGCTGATGGAGTCAATCTGGTGGTAGATGGCGGCGCGTTTGGCATCGTCGGTGGTCTTGCGGTATACCTCGTAGAGGGCCTCGATTTTGTCGAGCTCCACTTTCTCGCGGTTCCAGTCGGTGGTGCCGAGTTTCTGGCTGCCCTTGAACATCATGTGCTCCAGGTAGTGGGCCAAGCCGGTGGTCTCAGCGGGGTCGTTCTTCGAACCTGCACGCACGGCGATGTAGGTCTGGATACGCGGAGCGTCCTTGTAGACGCTCATAAACACCTTGAGACCGTTCTTCAGCGTGTACTCGCGGATGTTCAGCGGGTCGTTGGGATAGGTCTTGTACTCATACTTCTGTGCGCTGACGCCCGTGATGAGCATGGCGGCGATGAAGCAGAAACTCAGGATTGTCTTTTTCATGTTTTGGTAATATTAAAAATGAATTATGATTATGCGGGGAATTTGCACTGGAAGCGTCGTTCGTACTCTTCGATGAGCATGGGACGGAAGTCGGGGTGTGCAATCTGGATGAGGTCTTCTGCACGGTGCTGCAGGGTGCGTCCCTTGAGACGTGCGATGCCATACTCGGTGACGAGGTAGTTTACGTCGTTGCGTGTGGTGCTGACGGCCGAGCCGGGGGTGAGGAAAGGCTTGATGCGTGAGATGGTGCCGCCGGCGGCGGTGGAGGGCATGGCGATGATGCTCTTTCCCTCGCGGGACATGGAGGCGCCGCGCACGAAGTCGATCTGGCCTCCGATACCGCTATACTGGCGCATGCCGATGGTCTCGCTGGCCACCTGACCCATCAGGTCGACCTCGAGGCACGAGTTGATGGAGGTCATGCGGTATTGCTGTGCAATGACGATGGGATCGTTGGTATAGTCGACAGGGTAGAGCTCGATATCCTCGTTGCCGTCGACGAAGTCGTACAGCTCGCGGCTGCCCATGATGAAGGTGGCCACCACCTTGTTCTTATGCATGGTCTTGCGGCTGCCATTGATGTTGCCCTTCTTCATGAGGTCGGCTACGCCGTCGCTGAACATCTCGGAGTGGATGCCCAGGTCGTTCTTGTCGGCCAGCTCGGCGAGCACGGCATTGGGAATGGCGCCGATACCCAGCTGAAGGGTGGCACCGTCGACCACCAGCGAGGCGCAGTGGCGTCCGATGGCTTTCTCTACCTCCGAGGGCTCGGAGGAGTGCAGCTCGGGCAGGGGGTTGGCACAGGGGATGATATGGTCGATTTGCGACACATGAATCATGTTGTCGCCGCCAACGAAAGGCATCAGTTCGTTGGTCTCGATGATGACGGAACGGGCGCGGCGGATGGCGGCGAGGGCGTAGTCGCAGCTGACACCCAGCGAGCAGTAACCGTCCTCGTTGGGCGGCGTGGCTTGGAAGATGGCTACCTCGCAGGGAATCTCGTCGCCAATCATCTCGGGCACATCATGGAAGTAGGCGGGGAAAAAGTCACCTTCCAGATGGTTGACCGTATCGCGCGAGTTGCCGCTGAGGAAATTGCTCACATGGCGGAAATGACCATAGCAGCGCGGATGCAGTAGCTCGTTGTCGCCCAGTGTGGTCATGTGGAAAATAAGTACGTCGTTGTAGTCTTCACAGTGTTCGGCCATGACATGGGGCACCACACGCGGCACAGCAGCAGCATGACCTAAAACAACACAATCGCCGTCATGAATATCTTTGATGGCGTCTTCGGGTTTCGAAATCTTCCTTTTGTATTCGTCTTTCCAGTTCATAAACAGTTTTTAATAGGTTTTGTTTTTAATTGCTTCTTAAAATGTTGTCCTATTGTCTGTTATGCATTGATGTTGTGATAGTATCGCGGTGCAAATATAAGAAAAAAACTTTATTTTTTTAAAAAGTGTTTTTTTAATATTCGCTAGATGAAAAAAAATGTTTATCTTTGCAAGAAAATTTGTGTTACCGGAACCAAATTGTAATCAAAAAGGATATCTAGATACCAATAGTTTATGAAAAGGAGAAGTCTTGGCCGAAATTTCCCCCTGTGGACGATGTTGGCAATGACCACAATGCTGGCCATGGCCTGTAATAAGGATGAAATCAATAATGTGTCGCCAGACAATGATGATGTAATCGATAGCATTATCATTGACGACGGTGATTATGAACGCATTGTGCAGGTGGTTTTCTCCACGTCGGGTGATGCCACTGTGACGGGTACTGGCGACAGTGTGTCGGCTACGGTGAACGGGAATGATGTGACGGTGACCAATACCAGCGCAAAGAAGGTGATGTACCATGTGAGTGGGTCGACCACCGACGGCTATCTGAAGATATACAGCGGCCGCAAACAGGGCATTACGTTGAATGATGCCAGCATCAAAAATACTCGTGGCGCAGCCATCAATGTGCAGGGGCTCTCCTCCACGCCCAACAAGGGCAAACGGGTGGATGTGGTACTCAAAGGCAGCAGTACGCTGGCCGATGGTGCCAACTATACGCTCACACCCTCGACAGAAGACGAGAAGGCTGCACTGTTCAGCGAAGGCCAGATTGTGGTGAGTGGCGAAGGGGCGCTGGCGGTGACGGCCACCGGAAAGGCGGGCATCACCAGCGATGATTGGGTCTGTTTTGCATCGGGAAGTATCAATGTGAGCTCTTCGGCAGGCCACGGTGTACGCGGCAAGGACTATATTCTTGTCAAAGGTGGCACTGTCAATGTGAATGTGTCGGCCGCTGGCAAGAAAGGATTCAGCAGTGACTCACTGGTGCGCTTCGAAGGCGGTGCCACCACGCTCGCCATCACGGGCAATACCGTGGTGACCACCGAGGATGGCGTGCGCGACACCAGTGGTACGGCGGGTGTGAAGGCCGACCAGCTGTTCGAGATGATTGACGGTACGCTGACCATCACCAATAGCGGCATAGGTGGCAAAGGTATCAGCTGTGACGGTGCTGCCTATTTCCGTGGCGGTGAGGTGAATATCACCGTGACGGGTTCCAACTTCGGCTCGTCCAGTGGCGGTGGTCACGGCCCCGGAGGTGGTCCCGGTGGCAGCAGTAGAGACAACAGTGTGGGTGCCAAGGGCATCAAGGTGGATGGCAATATAGAGATTTCGGGAGGCGTGATTACCGTCAAGGCTTCGAGCCACGAAGGCATAGAAACCAAGGGCACGCTGACAGTTACAGGAGGCGAGGTGTACAGCCAGTCCTCGGACGACGCCATCAACTCGGCCTCCACCATGACAATCAGTGGCGGCGTAGTCTGTGCCTACTCTACAGGCAACGACGGTCTCGATGCCAACGGCAACTGCTACATCCAGGGTGGGGTGGTCTACGTCATCGGCAAGACATCGCCCGAGATGGCTATCGACGCCAATACCGAGGGGGGATATAAACTCTACATTCAGGGAGGAACCATCATTGCCATCGGCAACTTGGAGAATGGCGCCCAGCTGACGCAGAATTGCTACCAGGCATCGTCGTGGACCAAGAATGTGTGGTACAGCATCACTGTGGGTGACAATACCTATGCTTTCAAAACTCCTTCGAGCGGTGGGACCAAACTCGTCGTCTCCGGCACACAGCAGCCGACGGTGAAGAAGAGCGTTACCGTCAGTGGCGGCACCGAGATGTGCAACGGGATGCTTGTCGCTGGGCCCGAGGTTAGTGGCGGCAGCAATGTGAGCCTGACCAACTATAGCGGAAGTGGGTGGTAAGTGATAAATGTTGAATGATGAATGTTGAAATTATGAAAAGAGCGTTGATTGTAGGTCTGATGGGCCTGATGGGATTGATGAGCGCTGTTCGGGCTCAGACGGATGTGACCCTAGACCCGGAGGTGGGTGGACGTCTGTCGTTGTCGTTCGACAAAAAGCTCGCCAAGGGGCTGCACCTGACGTTGAGGGAACAAGTGTGGATGGATAATAATTTCGCTTCGTTCGACAGGTTCCATAGCCAGTTGTCGTTGAGCTACAAGATATCGCCAGAGTTGAAAGTGTCGCTGGGGTATGCCATGATAAACTCTTATAGCTCGAGTGATTCGGCTTTTAAAAGTCCGCGTCACAGACTGATGGCCGATGTGGCCTACACCTACCGCTTTGGCGACTGGAGTCTCTCGTTAAGAGAACGTGTGCAGGGTACCTACCGCTCGGGCCAAATGAACGAATACCAAGCACCTCGCATGGCATGGATGCTCAAGAGTCGCCTGAAACTTACATACAAAGGCTTCCGACGTTGGGAACCGTATGGCTATGTGGAGATGCGCAATACCATGAATGCGCCTGTCATCAAAGCTAACTGGGACGGCACCTACTATGTGACTGACGCGGGGTCGCGTACTGGCGAAGCCGGTTGGTTCCTCGACGGTTTCAGTGGCTGGTATGTCAACCGTTGGCGCGGTGCCCTGGGCGTGGAATACAGGCTGAATAAGGAGAACCGCCTGGAGGTGGCACTGCTGGCCGACTGGTTGACCGACAAGGAGGTCGACGCCAATGCCGAGGGCACTAAGTTGAAAAGCTACGAACGTGTATCGGGTTTTAAGGGCTGGCTTGTGATAGGATATAGTTACTCGTTTTAAAGTATTATAGAGAGATGAAAAAGATTTTAGTATTAGGTCTGATGGGACTGATGGGTTTGATGGGCGTTGCCGAGGCACAGACTCAAAACGACAAACCTAGCAAGCGCGAGCGCAAGAAGAATCTTGTGGTCAAGGAATGGAACACCCGTGCGGGCTCTACTGTCCCCTATCTGGACAATATGGTGACATACGACGAGCAAGGACGCAAGATAGAAGAGATAGAGTATGCCTCCTATGGGCAGAAAAAGCGGACGACCTACAGCTATGAGGGCAACTCGACCAAGTGCAAGGAACAGGTGGAGTATAACGACAAGAACAAAGTGGTACGTATCAAACAGTTCGAGTATAACGACGATGGTACGAAGAAACGTCAACTGAACTACAAGCCCAACGGCAAGTTGGAGACTACCAAGACGTTCGAGTATTCCTACAAGTAGTTCTAGGTTAGAGCATGAACTCGGTGTTGAAACAGATGGCCCCCATTGGACTGGATGACATGAAAGCTGTCCGTCTGATGAATCGTGTGGATCAGAAGTATATGGCTTCCTTCTGTCAACTGGAGGAGTTGCTGGAACGGGTGGCGGGACAATACTATGTGCAACACATTGCCGACAATCCCATTGCCCCTTACCGCACGCTCTATTTCGACACCGCCGATTTGGCTATGTACACCATGCACCACAACAAGAAACTCAATCGGCAGAAGTTGCGGGTGCGAACCTATCGCTCGACAGACACCACCTTCTTCGAAATCAAGAATAAGGATAATAAGAAGAAGACACGGAAAGTGCGTATACCTATTGATGTGTCGTTGTTCGACAGCTGTCTTGAGGTTCCGGATGTGGCGCACTTCGTTGATGAGCGAACCCCCTATCCTGTGGCGTCGCTGCATGAGTGTCTGGAGAATAGGTTTGAACGTATTACGCTGGTGGATAAAGGAATGAAAGAGAGGGTGACCATCGACAGCGGCATCTCGTTCCATAATCGTGCCACGGGTGTCGATGCTGATATCAGTCATTTGCTGGTGATAGAAGTGAAGCACGAGGTGGGCGCCCCCATGTCGGACATAGAGAAAGCTCTTCATGAGATGCATATCCTGCCGCGACGGATGAGCAAATATTGTATTGGCACAGTGTTGACGGACCCCGGCGCAAAACAGAATCGGTTTAAAAGTAAATTATTGTATATAAATAAATTGAAAGAATATGGAACCCGTTGAATTCAATTCTGACATTGCAGCACGTTTCGGCGATGCCGAGGAACAGGCTGTCGATTTTCTCAATATTCAGGTCTTTGATGGACCTGCATTGGGTAAGTTGCTCATCCTATTCGGTATCAATCTATTGGTATGCTGGATTATTACCCACTTTTTCTACTATCGTAAGAGTCGTCGCCGTGACTATTACTTCACCTATATTCTTTTTTCTTCGGCTATCTTCTTTATCCTCTATCAGCTGCAGAACATGTCGGTGGAGGTGGGCGTCGCCTTGGGTCTTTTCGGTATCTTCAGCATGATACGCTATCGTACTGAACAACTGCCCATCCGAGAGATGACCTACCTGTTTGTCCTCATCGCTATTAGCATCATCAACGGTGCAGGGATGGCATCGAGCTATGCCTCCTTTATTGCCACTAACGTTATCTTTATCCTGCTGATAGGGGTGCTCGAGGCCGCAGGGATGTCCAACCGCAAGGCTCAGAAAATCATCACCTATGAGAAGATTGAACTGATCAAGCCTGAACGTAGGGCCGAGCTGCTGGCGGACCTGCGCGAGCGCACTGGTCTGGAGATTGTCAAGGTGCAGGTGGGGAGCATCGACTTCCTCAAAGACACCGCCTTCCTCAAAGTGACCTATCTCCCCGATGATCCCGAACCCAATGACATTGACATGGTGACGAAATTTAAGAAATCATAACCGGCTAGCGTTTAGTATTTAACGTCTGCTTTTTTTGAGTTATCAACCCTATGGTTTGATAACTTTTTTTTGTCATGCGTGCGTGGTAGTTAAAAATATGGTACTTTTACAATCGGAAAATATACCATGGAGGTGGTATAATCTATTTGTATTTAATAAGTTAATAGATATAACGCATGAAAAACAGTGTCAAAGAACTGACAGAGGGTATGCAGAAGTTGTGTGCCATTGCCAACCGCATTGTGGCGCATGAGGGACAGGTGAGTCTCATCGAGAGAGACCTCTTGCTTGAGGACCTTCGCCGTTTGTATGATGTGGCTTTACGTATGGGAGAGGAGAAAGTGGACGGTGGAAAGACCAAAGAGGGTGACGAGGCACATCGGATGGAGACGCTTGTTATGCCCGACGACGAAATACTGTCGTCGACCGTGATGGCAACGATGGCCGCCATGGGTGTGGAAAATGTGGAGGCTGAGCCTACGGTCGCCCCCGAACCTATGGTTAAGCCCGAACCCGCACCTGCTCCCGAGCCGGAACCCGAGCCCGAGCCGGAACCCGAGCCCGAGCCGGAGCCTGAACCTGAACCGGAACCCGCACCTGAACCCGAGCCTGTTCCTGAGCCTGCACCCGCTCCCGAACCCGAGCCCGTGGAGATGCCTCAGATGGAAGACTTGGAGGGAAACGGTAACGGACTGTTGTTTGACGAAGTGATTATTGAAGCTACGCCTGAACCCGAACCGGAGCCTGAACCCGAACCCGCTCCTGAACCCGAACCTGTTCCCGCACCCGAACCTGCACCTGTGCCTGAACCCGAACCCGCGCCCGTCCAAGAGGAGTCCGTTGCTGCCAGCGACTCCAAGTCAGGCACCCAGGCTTCGCTGCTCGACTACCTGAAGAATCCTGTCGTCGAGAAACCCACGGTGCGCACGCTGGGTGAGAAGCTGGGCGGCGTGGAAAGCGGCGAACAGCGTGTGGATAGTGAAGTGGGATTGGGCAAGAAAGTCTTAGACCTTCGTACGGTAATCAACATCAATGACAAGTTCAGCTTCATGTCCGAGTTGTTCCACAACAATATGAAGGCTTACAACGACTTTATCCTTCGCCTGAACAGCATCGACACGCGCGATGAGGCCCTGCTTTATGTCAACGAGGTGTCGGCGCAGAACCAGTGGGATGAGAATTCCTTGTCGGTCCAGTCGTTCTACAAGGTGTTTAACAAGAAATTCTAACCTATGGGCAAAGCAATTCTGTTCTCTGCACCGTCGGGATGTGGCAAGACGACCATCATCAAGGAGTTGATGCGGTATTTCGACTGTTTCGATTTCTCCATTTCGGCTACCTCGCGCAAGCCGCGCGGCGAGGAGGTCAACGGCAAGGATTATTATTTCCTCAGCCACGAGGAGTTCATGAAACGTGTTCATGACGACGAGTTCCTCGAGTGGGAAGAAGTTTATCAGGGGACTTGTTACGGTACGCTGAAGAGCGAGATTGACCGCATCTGGAACGAGGGTAAGGTGATTGTGTTCGATGTTGACGTCAACGGAGGTAAGAATATCAAACGCTATTTTGGAGCCGATGCCCTGTCGGTCTTTGTTATGCCTCCTAGCCTGCAGGTGCTGGAACAGCGCTTGCGCAGCCGTGGTACCGACAGCGAGGAGGCCATCGTCAAGCGTCTGGCCCGCAGTGCCGAGGAACTGGAGCAGGCCCCGGCATTCGACCGTACCATCGTCAACGACGACCTGCAGCGCGCCGTGGACGAGACCCGTAAAGTGATAGAGGAGTTTTTAAATGAATAGGAACCGACTGATAATACTGCTTAGGAAATACGACTACGTGGTAGTATTCGTATTATTGCTGATAGTGAGTATTGTGTTGATGTCCCGTACCAGCTATTACCAGAGTTCTAAACTTATAGCATGGACTAACAGCATCGCTGGAGGCTGGTACCAAGGAGTGCATAGTATCAGTGGCTACTTCGGGCTGAAAGGCGAGAACGACCGCTTGGCTGCGGAGAATGCCCAGCTCAGAGCACAACTGGCGGCGTCATACATTAGCTATAGCGACAGCGTCTTCACGGTGAACGATACCGTCTACCGCCAGCGTTACAGCTACACAGAGGCGCAGGTCATCAAGAACTCGTGGAGTCAGCAGAACAACTACATCATGATCAATAAGGGCCGCACCCACGGCATCGAGCCCGACATGACTGTCATCTCGCCCGAAGGCATTGTGGGTGTGGTGATGTCGGTGTCGGACAATTTCGCCACCATCATGCCGGTGCTCCACTCAAAGAGCCTCAACAGCGTGAAAGCCCAGCGCACCGGTATCAGCGGCCATCTGATGTGGGACGGAAAAGACTACCGCTATGCGCAGGTGAAGGACATGCCCGTCGCTTACCAGTTCTACCCTGGCGACACTATCGTTACGTCGCATGAGGGCGATTTTCCGGAGGGTATCCCGGTGGGCTATATAGAGGAGGCTGAACCCGAACAGGGTACGGGCTTCTATAAGGTAAAGATTCTCCTGGCTACCAATTTCAATAAACTGGACCATGTCTATATCATCAAGAACCGTTTCCGCGAGGAACAGGAAAAACTGATGGAAGAAACCCTGTCGAAATATGAATAATCTGCTTTTACGGAATATAGGTCGTTTTTGTCTGCTGATGTTTTTGCAGGTGGTGGTGCTCAACCATGTCTACCTCGGCGGCTATGCCATGCCGATGCTCTATGTGCTGTTCATCTTGATGCTGCCCACCGACATGAAACGCATACCTCTCTTGCTGACGGCATTTGCCACAGGTCTGGTTGCCGACATGATGAGCAATATGTTGGGATTCCACGCGATGGCCTGTACTGTGGTGGCCATGCTGCGTATCCTCTTTGCCAACCGTATCCTGACACGTGGCGAGCCGGTGGTAATCAACACTCCCAGTTTCTATAGCGTGACACCTCAGTACTTCATCAGCTATCTGCTGTTGATGCTGGGGGCTTTCTATTTTGTCTTCTTCTTGCTGGAACTCTTTGGTTTTCGAGGCTTCGGCAGCATGCTTCTCGCCACCATCCTCTCCACGCTGACGACCACGCTGTTGGCGGTACTCTACCAGTATATTTTCCTGAAGAAAGAAAACGTATGAAAGTTATTCGTCAGCGGTCGGTGGTCAGTTGCTTGCGCAGCATTCTCTGTGTAAGCTTATTTTTCATTTTCCAATTTTCAATTTTCAATTCAGCAATTGCCCAGACGGCCATTGGCCACTGGCGCGGATGTCTGGACTATTCATTGGTCAATCATGTGGTCGATGCCGGCGACCGAATCTATGCTGCTGCCCTGGACGGCGTGTTTTGCTACGACCTCGACGACCACACGCTGACAACTTTCGACAAGGGAGACGGACTGAATGATGTCGGTATCGCCACTATAGGCTATGACAAGGCTACACAATGCCTAGTGGTGGCCTACAATAACTCCAATGTCGACCTGCTCATCGATGGCCGTACATACAACCTCTCCGATATTAAACGCAGCGAGATTTCTGGCGACAAAAGCATCTATCACGTGCGTTTCTCCAATGGAAACGCCTACTTGGCTACAGGCTTTGGCGTGGTGGTGGTGGATATCCGCCGTCAGGAAATCAAGGAGACCTGGTATCTCGGCGCCGGCGGCACCTATACGCCTGTCTACGACCTCGCCTTCATGCCCGACAGCCTCTTCGCCGCCACCGGCGAGGGCTTGAAGCGGCTCTCCGTCTCCGAGCAACACCCTTCCGTCAGCGACCGTTGGGATATCGACCACCGGCTCGACAGCCTCAATGTCGCCATGCTCTGTCCCGTTGCACAACAACTTTTGGTTGCCGGCTACGCCTCCAACCCCGATAATTGCTCGCTTCTTGTCTGCCGTGGTTCCTCCTACTCCCTTCTGCGCTGGGGTGGTGTTGTGAACGCCATGCAGGCTTCCGCCGACAAGGTGGCGGTGTGTGCCGATGGCCATGTACTTGTCTACGACACGTTGTTTACCCTCATTGACGACTACAGCACCTACAACTGGGGCACCCTCGAGGCTCGCGACGCTTCCTTCGCTCGCGAGGGTATCCTATGGGTGGCGCATCCATGGGAGGGTATCGTGGGCATTCATCCCTCCGGCGAAGAGGAATACCACCGTCCTTCAGGTCCCGCGAATGCCGACAATGTCTACCGTCTCGTACCTTTCAACTATCGCATGATGCTTTGCCCTGGTGGCCATACGCCGACATACGCCAGTGCCTATCTCGCTCCCAATGTGTATACCGCCGTGGGTCAAAGGTGGTCCTCTCTCGACCGCAGCAATGGTCTCCTCGATGGTCTTAGCGACCTCCTCGACGTGGCTGTCAATCCCCGCGACACCAATGAGAGCGTGGCTGCCCTATGGGGACATGGGGTGGTGTCGATACGCAACAACCAGGTGCAGACGCTCTACAATAGCACCAATACGGAGGGCGCTCTGATACCCTATAGCTCGGGATCTTATAGCCGTCTCAATACCGGCGCGGTGGAGTTCGACCTCCGCGGCGACCTGTGGATACTCAACTCCCAAAGCACTCATGCCCTCGCTGTCCGTCGTGCCGACGGTACTTGGAAGGGGTTCCCCACCATGTCAATGGTCACTACCCCCGAGGTCGACAAACTTGTCTGCGACAGCGTCACAGGCTATAAGTGGTTCTGCGGTCGCAGCAACGTCATCTATGTCCACGACGGCGTGAGCCACATGGCGAAAGTCAACCCCAATAACGGCAGCAAACTCTCCACCGACGCCGTCACCGCCCTGGTGCAGGATCATAACGGTAACCTCTGGCTCGGCACCAACAAGGGTATCAAGGTTATCTACGACGGCTACAAGGCTTTCAACAACGGCGGTAACGGAGAATATGCACCGGTGAACTGCAGCAACATCACCATCACCAACGGCGAGTTCTCGGAATACCTCATGGCTTACGAGAGTATCACCGCCATTGCTGTCGACGGCGCTAACCGCAAGTGGGTGGGCACTGCCAGCGGGGGACTCTACCTCATCTCCGCCAACGGCCTCGATCAGCTTGCGCATTTCACTGCTAGCAACAGCCCGCTCTATTCCGATAAGGTTGTCGCCCTGGGCATCAACGAGCGCACCGGCGAGGTCTATATCGGTACCGACCGTGGCTTGCAGGTCTACCGCGGCACTGCTACCTATGCCGTCAGCTCGCCGCTTGACAAGGTCTATGCTTTCCCCAATCCCGTAAAGCCCGACTACGACGGTCCTATCGCCATCAAGGGCTTCACCCGCAACGGCTTGGTGCATATCACCGATGCTGCCGGACATACCGTCTATACCACCACTGCCAACGGTGGCCAGGCCATCTGGGACGGTCGCACCGCCAGCGGCGAAAAGGTGGCCTCGGGCGTCTACTATGTCTTCGCTTCCGATAGCCAGGGTGACAACCGCTCCGTGGCCAAGATTCTCATCATCAGATAGTCGTTTATCACTTATCATTCATCACTCATCATTCATCATTAAACAATGCTTCTCTCCACCCGTGGCCTCGTACTCCACACCACTCCCTACTCAGAGTCCTCGGTAGTGGTGAAGGTCTTCACGCGGCAGCTAGGGGTGCGTTCCTATATAATAAAAGGTGTAAGGGGTAGGGGAGGCCGCGTAAAACAGAACCTCCTGCAGCCCCTCACGTGTCTCGATATGGTGGTCTACAACAACGAAAAGACCGACCTCAACTACGTCAAAGAACTCTCTCAGTTACTCAGTCACTCAGCCACTCAGCCACTCAGTTACTCACCCACACAAAACGCTCTGCGTTTCTTCATGACTGAAGTGCTCTATAAAGCCCTCCGTGAAGCCGAACCCATGCCCGCCCTCTTCGACTACGTCGAATCCATAAATTCCTCACTCATCACTCATCACTCATCACTTCCCATAACCTTCCTCCTCACCGTTGCCCGCCACCTCGGCATCGAGCCTTTCGACAACTACTGTACCCGCGAGCCCCTCTTCGATCTTCAAGAAGGCCGCTTCGTCTCCGCCCCTACCGAGACCACCCTTTCCCCCCACCTCTCCGAAACCCTCCACCACTACCTTAACTCTCCACTCTCCACTCTCCACTCTCCACTTGATGAGCGCACCGCGCTCATCAACGCCCTCATCACCTACTACCACCTCCACCTCAGCGGCTTTTCGCACTTCCATAGCCACGAAATCTTGCATACAGTATTACAATAATAAACGCCATGAAAAAGATTTTGTTTTTTGCAGTGCTTTGTGCTATTGCTTTGCACTTTCCTCTCTCCACTCTCCACTCGCAACAGGCCTACTGGGTATTCCTTGCCGACAAGGCGGGCACTACCTTCGACCCCTACGCCTATTTCGACGCCAAGGCCATCGAACGTTACCACCAGTGCGGTGCTGACCTCTACGACATCACCAACTACCCGCTGAACGACGGTTACGTAAAACAGATAGAGACGATCCTCACCGATAGTTCATCATTCATCACTCATTATTCATCATTAATCGGAGCTAGCCGTTGGATGAACGCCCTAGGTGTCATGGCCACCCCTGACCAAATCGTTGCCATCGAGCATCTGCCCTATGTCCTCCGCGTCCAACCCATCGCCGCCACCGGCCTCCACCTCGCTTCATCTACTCAGTCACCCAACGCTTCTGGCCTCTTTGACATCGCCACCGTCGACGGCCCTCTCGAGGCCCAGCTCGTCCGTATGAATGGCAAGGCCTTCCGTGACGCCGGCTTCGACGGCCGTGGCATCCGCATCGCCGTCTTCGACGGCGGCTTCCCGCAGGTCAACACCCACGCCGCCTTCAAGCATCTGCGCGACAACCATCAGATTATCAAGACCTGGAATTTCCCCAAGGACAAGGAGGATGTCTACGGATGGAACTCCCACGGCACCATGACGCTCTCCTGCATCGCCGGCCGCATGGGCGACCGCGACCTCGGCCTCGCCACAGGTGCCGAGTTCCTCCTGGCACGCACCGAGGTCAACTCTGAGCCCTTCAAGGAAGAGGTCTGGTGGCAGATGGCCGTGGAGTGGGCCGACCGCAACGGCGCTAACATCATTTCTTCCTCCCTTGGCTACGGCAAGGAGCGCCACTACACCACCGACATGGACGGCACCTCCTATGTCGCTAAGGCCGGCAACCTCGCCGCCCGCAAGGGCATGCTCGTTGTCAACTCCGCCGGCAACGAAGCCACCGATAGCCAGTGGAAGACTATCATCACTCCCGCCGACGCCGACAGCGTGCTCTGTGTGGGTGGCATCGAGAATAGCCTCACTAAGTACAACCACATCGCCTTCTCTTCTTACGGTCCCAGCGCCGACGGCCGCCAGAAACCCAACGTCTGCGCCTTCGGCTACGCCCGCACCGCCAACACCGGCAAGGGTGACAACAAATATCACTATGTCCACGGCACCTCCTTCTCCTGCCCCCTCGTCGCCGGCTTTGCCGCCTGTGCCTGGCAGGCCTCGCCCGGCAAGAGCGCCATGGAGATGTTTCACCTCATCGAGCAGTCTGCCGACCTCTACCCCTACTGCGACTACGCCTTCGGCTACGGCGTCCCCCAGGCCGACTTTTTCACTCAGTCACCAAGTCACTCAGCCACTCCGTCCCCCACCTTCCACTTCGAAGAGAAAGACGGCGAAATCCTTGTCCGTCCACTCCGTGCGGTTGTCAACAAGCCCATCTTCTATAAAGAAATGGCTATCGATGGATATGTCGTGCGCTACGGCAATCAGCACATCTACTTCCTCGACACCACCGGTGCCATACATTTCAGCATCTGTTCAGGCCATCGCCTCGAAGTCTTCCTCGATGGTTATACAGAGGGCATTACCTCCAGCATGGATCCTGATGCTGATCACGACAGTTTTGGTACCATAACTTCCGAGGACGCTTTCGCCGCCTCCGACAAACATTACCGTGACGATGATATGCAGCAGCCCTCCCTCTATGGCAGCAACGCCAAATACCGCTCCCATGTCTACTTCGGCTTCGGTCTGCCCATCAGCACCGCCAGCGCCGAGATGCCCGTCAACGGCTGGTCCCCCAGCTGGAGCTTCGGCATCCGCATTCTCCAGTCATACAGCAAGACCTATAGCATTGGTATCGGCATCGGCATGACCTTCACGCACTACCGCTTCAACGACGCACCCCTCAACGACTTCGAGACCTCGCTGGGCATCACCCAGACCGATCTGAGCGGCTACAAGGAGGTCAACAACCGCAGCCTCGAAATGAGCGAGGTCCTTAACCTTGAACTCTTCCAGCGCATCCGCCTCCGTGCCCTAGGCCTCTTCGGCAATGGCCTCCATTGGGACCTTGGCGTCTACGTGAGCGGCGAGGGTGACACCTACACCCTCGGCGGAGAAAATCCCAATGGCTCCTCGTCCAGCTACAGCGAGCACTCCTACTCCGATGCCAAAGCTACCGAGGACTACCGCATCACCTACGGTATCGTCACCCGTCTCACCTATGACATTATCGGCATCTATGCCCGCTACCGCCTTGAGGACCTCGGCAAGGATCCCGCCCCCGGCAAAGTCCTCCTTCCCCGCCTCACCGTCGGACTCCAACTCCAGTTCTAAACCGTACCAATACCCTATCAAAACCCTACCAACACCGTATCAACTCCTACCATAGTCGGACTTGGGTCGGACTTGAGTCGGACTTGATACGGAGTTGGTACGGTGTTGGTGTTAAGTATCAGTGAGTTGCAAATTGGATAAAATTTGCTGTCGGGAGTCGGGATTTTTTTTGTATTTTTGCAACATTGTACGTGTTGTGCCATGAGCGTGATACGTACATGTAAGTGATTGATAAATAAAAATATAATACTATGACTTTAGAAGAATTCCAGAATGAATTGCGCCTCGGTATCCCCGATCCGCTGCCCGAAATGCCCGCTTACGACCCTACGGTGAACCATGCTCCCAAGCGTAAGGATATCCTGACGCCTGCCGAGAAGAAGCTCGCCATCCGCAACGCCCTGCGCTACTTCCCCGCCAAGCACCACAAGATGCTGGCCAAGGAGTTCGCCGAGGAGCTGCAGAAGTACGGTCGCATCTATATGTACCGTCTGCGTCCCACCTACAAGATGTATGCCCGCCCCATCGAGGAGTACCCCGCCAAGTGCCGTCAGGCTGCCGCCATCATGCTGATGATCCAGAACAACCTCGACCCCGCTGTTGCACAGCATCCCCACGAGCTCATCACCTACGGCGGCAATGGCGCCGTCTTCCAGAACTGGGCACAGTACCGTCTGGTTATGAAATATTTGAGTGAGATGACCGACGAGCAGACACTCGTGATGTACAGCGGTCATCCCATGGGACTCTATCCCAGCCACAAGGACGCCCCGCGCGTGGTCGTCACCAACGGCATGATGATTCCCAACTACAGCAAGCCCGACGACTGGGAGCGCTACAACGCCCTCGGCGTCACGCAGTACGGTCAGATGACCGCCGGCTCCTACATGTATATCGGTCCGCAGGGCATCGTCCACGGCACCACCATCACCGTGTTGAATGCTGCCCGTAAACTCGGCGGCGGCACCGCCGGCAAGCTCTTCATCACCGCCGGCCTCGGCGGCATGAGCGGTGCCCAGCCCAAGGCTGGCGACATCGCTGGTGTGGTCTCCATCACTGCCGAAATCAACCCCGCCGCCACCCAGAAGCGCTACACGCAGGGCTGGGTCGACGAGGTGCACGAGAACCTCGACGAGCTCTTCGTGGCCGTCAACAAGTCCATCGCCGCCAAGGAGGCCAAGAGTTACGCCTACCAGGGCAACGTGGTCGACCTCTGGGAGTACTGCGCTGAGAAGGGCATCAAGGTGGACCTCGGCAGCGACCAGACCTCGCTGCACAACCCCTGGGCCGGTGGCTACTATCCCGTGGGTGTCAGCTTCGAGGATGCCAAGGTGATGATGGCCGAGAAACCCGAACTCTTCAAGGAGAAGGTCCAAGAGTCTCTCCGCCGCCATGTGGCTGCCGTCAACAAGCTTACCGCCAAGGGTATGTACTTCTTCGACTATGGCAACGCCTTCCTGCTGGAGAGCAGCCGCGCCGGTGCCGATATCTGGAATGCCGATAAGACCGCTTTCCGCTATCCTTCCTACGTTCAGGATATAATGGGCCCGATGTGCTTCGACTACGGCTTCGGCCCCTTCCGTTGGGTCTGCACCAGCGGCAAGCCCGAGGACCTCGACAAGAGCGACCACATCGCCATGGAGGTGCTGGGCGAAATCGCCAAGACCGCTCCCGCCGAGATTCAGCAGCAGATGCACGACAATATCCAGTGGATCAAGGGTGCCAAGGAGAATCACCTTGTTGTCGGTTCCCAGGCCCGTATTCTCTATGCCGACTGCGAAGGCCGCACCAAGATTGCCGCCCGCTTCAACGAGGCCATCAAGAAGGGTGAGATCAGCGCCCCCATCGTCCTTGGCCGCGACCACCACGACGTCAGCGGTACCGACAGCCCCTTCCGTGAGACCAGCAATATCTACGACGGCTCGAACCGTTGCGCCGATATGGCCGTGCAGAACGTCATCGGCGACAGCTTCCGCGGCGCCACGTGGGTCTCTATCCACAACGGCGGCGGCGTAGGCTGGGGCGAGGTCATCAACGGTGGCTTTGGTATGGTTCTCGATGGTTCTGAGGCTTGCGACCGTCGTCTCCGCATGATGCTCCACTGGGACGTCAACAACGGCATCAGCCGTCGCTCCTGGGCCCGCAACGAAGGCGCCATGTTCGCCATCAAGCGCGCCATGGATATCTGCCCCGAGCTGAAGGTCACCATGCCCAACCTCGTCGACGACTCCGTCCTCGAAGGCCTCTTCTAGGGCTAAGAGGTAAGAACTAAAAACTAAGAAGGCTGACACAATGTTGAGAGTGTCAGCCTTTTTTTTTACCTTTTAGTTTTTACTTTTTACTTTTGCTCTGTCGTGCTGTTCGGCGGTGGCGGTGAAGAAGGCGTCGCCGCTGGAGTTGAGGGCGGTCTCGACGGAGTCTTGGACGACGCCGACGATGAAGCCGATGGCGACGGCCTGCATGGCTACGTCGCTGCCGATGCCGAAGAAGGAGCAGGCCATGGGGATGAGCAGCAGGCTACCACCGGCCACGCCCGAGGCGCCGCAGGCGCCGAGGGTGGCGATGATGCCCAGGAACAGGGCCGAGGCGAAGGTGACGTCGACACCCACGGTGTGGGCCACCGCCAGGGCGAAGACGGTGATGGTGACCGCCGCGCCGTCCATATTGATGGTAGCACCCAGCGGGATACTCACGGAGTAGAAGTCCTCATCCAATCCCAGCTTCTTGCAGAGCGCCATATTGATGGGGATATTGGCCGCCGAAGAGCGCGTGAAGAAAGCCTGCAGGCCACTCTCCTTCAGACAGGTGAAGAGGAGCGGGTAGGGGTTCTTTTTGGTCAGGATGAAAGCTATGAGAGGGTTGAAGATGAGTGCGTTGGTGAGCATGCAACCCACCAGCAGGAGTATCAGGTGGCCGTAGGTGGAGAAGACGGTCAGGCCGTTCTCGCTGACGGTGGAGAAGACCAGACCTAAAATGCCGAAGGGGGCGAACTGGATGACCCACCGCACCACCTTGGTGACCACCGCGGAGAGGTCGTGTACTACGTTGACGGTGGCCTTCGAGGCCATGGTCTTCAGCGAGATGCCAATGACGATGCTCCAGAAAAGGATGGCGATGTAGTTGGCGTTGGCGATGGCTGCCACGGGGTTGGCTACCATGGAGGTGAGCAGGTTGGCGAACACGTCGGCCAGCGAGCCCACGCTGGAGTCGACCTGCGCGGCCTCGCCGAGATCGAGCGTCACCGGGAACAGAAAACTGCCCACCACGGCGCAGACGGCGGCGATGAATGTGGAGAGCAGATAGATAAATATCAGCAATGTGAAGCGGCGTCCGTAGCCTTTGCCGGCTTTGGCTACCGACGACATCACCAACACCGCCACCAACACCGGCGCGATGCCTTTCAGGGCGCTGACAAACATCTTCCCAAGGATGGCGATGCCTGTCCACTGCGGCAGCAGCAGTCCGATGGCGGCACCTATCACCAGTCCGATGAAAATCCTTAGCATCAGGCTGGTATTGGTATATTTCTTCAAGATCTTGACGGCAAAATTCATGATAGATTGTTTTTGTTTGGGGGTGCAAAGATACAAACTTTTTTTGACTCGGGGTAATAAAATGAAAGAAATGACGTTAAGGAAATACTTAAGAATGTATTAAAAAGCAATATCATGGAAGAAAACAAATGTCTGTTCAAGAAGAACATCATCCTGGGCGCTAGCCTTGTGTTGGCGGCCCTCGTGCTGGGTATCTTTATGGTCTGCACCATCAAGACCCTCAAATCCTACGACGACACCGTGACTGTCCGTGGCCTCTGCGAGAAAGAAGTGCCCGCTGACCGTGTGGTGCTGCGTATCAGCTACAGCGAGCAGGACAACGAGTTGCCCGACCTCCGTAGCCGTATGGACCGCAACGACCAGACAATCATCGCTCTCCTCAAGCAGGCTGGCTTCACCGACGACGAGATCAAGTACACCTCGGCCCACTTCAACGACCGTTTCGACAGTTACTACACCTCTAATATCCGCTTCCGCTACAACGCCAACCAGACCATCAATGTCTTCACCTCGAAGATGGACCTCGTGGGCTCGCTGCAGAAGAAGATCGACGCCGAGCTGCTCAAGAAGGACATCATCAGTAGCACCTACGCCAACTACGAGTATCACGGCTTGAACGACATCAAGCCCTCGATGATTGCCGAGAGCTTGAAGAATGCCCGCTCGGCCGCCGACGAGTTCGCCAAGAACTCGGGTAGCGAGATTGGCAAGATGCGCACCGCTTCGCAGGGCTACTTCGATGTCGAGGACCTTGACGAGAACACCCCGCAGATTAAGAAAGTCCGTGTGGTGACCACCGTGGAGTATTACCTGAAATGAGAGATTCTGTAATCATCTATTCCGGCGGGCTCGACTCGACCACGCTGCTCTATGAGGAGCGTGAACGGGTCGCGCTCGCTGTTACCTTCGATTACGGCAGCAACCACGCTGCTCGAGAGATTGCCTGCGCGCGCCATCATTGTGCCCTGCTGAATATCGAGCACCTGGTGATAGAGCTGGGCTTCATGAGCCGCTATTTCCAGTCGTCGCTGCTCAGTGGCGCCGAAGCTATCCCTAGCGGCAACTATGACGAAGAGAACATGAAGAGCACCGTGGTGCCGTTCCGCAATGGCATCATGCTCTCTATCGCCTGTGGGTTGGCCGAGAGCCGCGGACTGAAGCGTGTGCTGATAGCCAACCATGGCGGCGACCACGCCATCTACCCCGACTGTCGTCCGGAGTTCATCGAGGCCATGGATGCTGCCATGCGGGCTGGGACCTATGTCAATGTGGAGATTGCGGCGCCCTATACGAATCTTTCCAAGGCCGACCTGGTGCGTCGCGGCGCAGCTCTCGGCATCGACTATGGCCATACCTACTCTTGCTACCGTGGCGGCGAGAAGCACTGTGGCACCTGCGGTACCTGCACCGAGCGTAAAGAAGCCTTCCGCGAAGCCGGAATCCCCGACCCCACGGAATATGAGACGGGGCAATTGGCTTAACTACTTAACTACTGTCTACTTAACTACAAAAAAAATATGTATTACGTAACCAAGCATATTGAAGTCTCCGGGGCCCACCGCTTGGAACTGGATTATCCGAGCAAGTGCACCCAGCTGCACGGCCACAATTGGCAGATCACTATCTATTGCAAGGCCCGCGAGTTGAACCATAATGGTATGGTGGTGGACTTCTCCAAGATCAAGAGCCAGATTGTCGACCGTCTCGACCATCAGGTCATCAACGATGTGATAGGCTGCAACCCCACGGCCGAGAATATCGCCCATTGGTGCCAGCAGCAGGTGCCTAACTGCTACCGCGTCGACGTCCAGGAGACCACCGGCAATATCGCCACCTACGAGATCGATTGATTTTAGGTGGTTAAAGTAGTCAAGGTAGTTAAAGTAGTTAAAGGACAAATGCATTATTCTGCACCAGAGACGGTACTATCGGCTTTAACTACTAGCGAGCGTAGCGAGCGATAACTTCCTTTAACTTCTTTAACTACCCCAGAGTAAAGAAAAGTATGAAAGTCAACGAGATATTCTACAGTTTGCAGGGTGAAGGCTACCATGCCGGCACCGCCGCCGTCTTCGTGCGGCTGAGCGGCTGCAATCTGCGTTGCCCATTCTGTGACACGCAGCACGAGAGTGGCACCGAGATGAGCGACGAGGAGATTGTGGCCGAGGTGGTACAGTATCCTGCCCGCCTTGTGGTCATCACCGGTGGCGAGCCATCGCTGCAACTCACCAAAAGTCTTGTCGACGCCCTGCATGACGAGGACAGGTTCGTCGCCGTGGAGACCAACGGCACCCGTCGACTGCCCTCCAATGTTGACTGGATCACCCTTTCGCCGAAGGACCTCTTCCTCGGTCGCGAGGCCAAGGTGGAACTCTCCATCGTCGACGAGATCAAAGTGGTCTACGATGGCGAGACAGAACCTTCGATGTATGCCGACATCATGTGTACCCACGCCCGTTTCCTGCAGCCCTGCGACACCGGCGACCCCGTGCGCAACGCCGAGATTACGGCCAAGGCCATCGACTACATCAAAGGTCATCCCCAGTGGAAACTCTCATTGCAGATTCATAAGATTTTAAATATTCAATAATGTCCCGGAGGGACAACCTTTCAATAACCCCACATGAAGTGTGGGGATACAATACAAAAAGATGAACCGAGAACAAGACAATCTTCAGTCGTTAGGCCACAAGGCCGAGATACCTCAGACCTATGCCCCGCAGGTGCTCGAGGCTTTCGAAAACCGCCATCCCGAGCGCGACTACTGGGTGCAGTTCAACTGCCCCGAGTTCACCTCGCTCTGCCCCATCACTGGGCAGCCCGACTTCGCCGAGATAAAGATTCTCTATATCCCCGACCAGCGCATGGTGGAGAGCAAGAGTCTCAAGTTGTACCTCTTCTCGTTTCGCAACCACGGCGACTTCCATGAGGACTGCGTGAACATCATCATGGACGACCTCGTCAAGCTGATGGATCCGCGCTATATCGAGGTTGTCGGCCTCTTCGTCCCGCGCGGAGGTATCAGCATCCATCCCTACGCCAATTATGGCCGCCCTGGTACCCGCTATGAGGCACTCGCTGAGCACCGGATGAAAAACTATAAGCTCTGAGAAATGAAAAACCGTGCACTCCTTTTCCCTGTGCTCTGCTTCCTCCTGATGGTGGCTTGCTCGCAGGAGAAAGAGCCCGTCAGGGCTATCTATCATTGGAAGACCACCTACAACCCCACGCAGTATGAGCTCGACTGGTTGCGCGACCACCATGTGACGCGCCTCTATCTGCACCTCTTCGATGTCGACGTGCACGAGACCGAGACAGCGGCACCCATTGCCACGACCCGCTTCTTGCAGGTGCTGCCCGACGGCATGGAGATTGTCCCCGTGGTGTATATCACCAACGAGGCCATGGACAAGATGTGTTGGGAAAGTGAGGCGATAGGACGGAAGATTGTCGAGCGTGTGCTGAAGATGGCCGAATGCAAGGGCTTCGAGGTGAAGGAGCTGCAGGTAGACTGCGACTGGACCGAGCGCACCAAGGACGACTACTACCGCTTCTGCCATTACTTGCAGGAGATGCTCCACGAGCGCGGCATCCGCCTCAGCTCGACGGTACGTCTGCACCAGATCGAGCCTCGGCTCGACAGCCTGGAGGTCGACAACAAAACGCTCATGCTCTACAACACCGGTAACCTGCGGTCGCCGAAGACGCGTAACTCTATCCTTGATTACGACGATGTGGCGCCGTATCTTTCGAGACTCACCGCCGGCCGTCTGCAGGACATGGCCCTTGTCTGGCCGGTCTTCGGCTGGGGTGTGGCCTTCAAGGACGGCGGCCAGTTCTCACACCTCGTTAACTCGGCGGAACTGGGAAGAGATTCCGACGGCATGGTGGTCCGTGAGGAGTGGGGCGAGATGGAGCAGATGCGCCATCTGTGGAAAGAGATGCCCGAGCGTGGCGGCGAGCGTGTCACCATACTCTATCACCTCGATTCGTTGAACCTTTCAAAGTACAGCTACGATGAGATTGAAGAGATTTATAGCCGTTAGCACATTGTTGCTGCTTTGCGCGCTGCGTGCCGTGGCCTGCGGCCCCGGCCCCATCGTCCTCCCCGCCGACTACGACCTCTATCGTCTGCTGCCCTATTATGCTGAACTCAAAGAGCCCGCCGACGGCCGCATGCAGGCCAACTGCCGCCTTTGGATGGAGGCTGTACCGGGGACGAAGTACGACGAGGTGCGCCAGGCGATTTACGAATTCAATCTGGCCGACTGGCAGCGTGTGGAGCGTGGCGAGGACTGCGGCAACGCATTCTGTCGCAAACTTATTGCCAATAAAGATAACGACGCTGTACGCCTGCTGGTGTGGAGCAAATACTATGAGCAGTGGAGCGAGCAGATGCGTTCGCCCTGGTATTACGGCTGCGGCATGGACGACGGTGGCCTCGACATCGACAAGATTGTCGCCGTGGCTTCCCAAGCGAAAGGACGCTATGCCGACCGCTACCTGCTGCTGGCCATGAAATGCCTCTACCGCAGTGGACGCAACGAGGATTGCGAGGCACTGTGGAAGAAACGCCAGTCTGTCCTGAAAAAGGGATTCCTGCGCGACCAGGCTGAGGGCTACCTTGCCGCCTGTCTGAACCGCATGGGACGCAAGCAGGAGGCTGTGGACATCTATTCGCGTCTTGGCGATGCCGCCTCGCTGCAGCTCATCCAAGACGACAAGGTGGCGGTCTTCGAGCAGGTGATGCGCTACCGCCCCAACTCCCCCTTCTTCCCCATGGCCTTGCAAAGGGTCCTCTTCGTGGTGGAGAACTACACCGTCGACAACCGTTTCTCTTCCTACGCCCTCGACTCTCTCCAACTGCGCCGTCTGCTAGACGTGGCCAGCCGCGCCGGCAAGGACCCGCGTGTGAAGAACCAGCCTATGTGGCGCTACGTCGCCGCTTGTCTGCTCGACCACATGGGTCGTCAGCGCGAGGCCTTGGCGATGGTGGAGGGACTGACCTCGACGGACGACTTCCTCAACGTCTCCATCCGTACCCTGCGCATCTACCTCCACTCATGCCTCGACGCCATCGACGCCCGCTACGAGCAGCGGCTTTTCGCCGACCTGCAGTGGCTCGACAGCCGCATGAAGGTCGAATGGGAAGGTCTCGACAGCGCGAGCCGCTATATTATGCTTCATATCGGCGACTATGACAACTGCTTCCGCACCGTCTATGCCAACGACGCGCTGCGCCGTATCGTGCTGCGCAAGGGTGGCCTTGCCGACCGCTTCGCTGCTGCCGGCCGTACGAACCGAGCCCTCCAGTTGGCCAATATGGCCGACAACCGCTTCTTCCAACTGACGGGTAATTCGGTGCTCAAAGCATTCCGCACCCCGGGACCATTGTCTGTGGAGTATGACTGGATTGATGATGAGACGAGGAGCTACGACGGCTATGGTCCTACGGTGGTGAGAGCTGTTCTCCGCACAAAATTGGACTTCAGTGATATAACGTGGTTACCTTGGAACTTCCGCTATCAGTTCTACCCTGGATACAACATGCACGACTTCAGCAACCGCCTCTTCTTGCGTGTCGACCTGATGAATGCCGACAAGCTGGCCGGCTACTGGCAGCAGGTGCTTAAGCCCTCCGACAAGATGGGACAGTGGCTCAACGAGCGCGGATATGTGGAGAAAGACTACTGGTACGACATCATAGGCACCCACCTGCTGCGCGAGCTGCGCTATGAGGAGGCCTATCGCTGGCTGGCAAAGGTCAGCCCCCAGTATCAGCAATGCTTAAATACGGACGAGTATATGCGCTTCGACCCCTTCGAGTATGGCGAGGTGGAGACGGGGCATGTCGACAACTATAAGGTGAATAGCGCCAAGCGTCTTGCCGACTTGCAGCGCCAGTCGCGTGAGGCTGCAAGCCCCGACGACCGTGCCGACGCCCTGCTGACGCTCTCCATCGCGCTGAGCAATATGTTCAACCTGAACGAGTCGTTCACTGGACGTTGCTGGCCTTTGGTAAGCTACGGCTTCGACTATTTCGACGGACAACTCTCCGAATGGTATGGTGATGAAGACCCGCGGGACGACCGTTATTTGCAGTCCTACATGGCTGCCGACGACGCCGTGATGTCTTATGCCCGCCAGGCCAAGAAAGAGGCTCAGAGGCTGCGAAAAGAGGCTTTCCGGACCTATGCTGACCCCGAGCGCAAGGCCCAGGCCCTGCGACGTGTCTATGAGTATACCTACCTGATGCAGCATCTGGCCAACACCCCCACGGGGCAGGACATCGCCCGCCACTGCGACAAGTGGAAGGACTACAGACGCTAGATTTCTCTGATTTTTCTCGATAGCTTACGTTTTGCCAGTAGGCATCCGCCGGCAGGCACTATCAGCGTCAGGGCGCAAGCCCACCAGTTGACGACGTCTGCGTACTCCTCAATCACGTAGTCACCCATAATCATGCGGTCGGCACTGACCATGTGCTCTACCATGTGGTCGCCTGGTAGCACGACGCGCCAGAGTACTTGTGCGTCTAGGTTCCAGTGTTCGTAGGCCCAGAAGGAGGCAGTCCAGGACAGTGTGTTGTCGTTGCGGTCTAGGTCTCCGATGAAGTCCAGCTCGGGGAAGTTCTGTGCTACGTTCCCGAATGATTTGCGCTCGTTAGGCAGGTCGGCAAGGATTAGGGCTAGCAACGTGTCGTGGTATTGGGTTAGCAATGCCCGTTGTGTGCTGTCGCAGAGGGCGGAATAGGTTTCCATCTCTTTCTCAAAGAGGCAATGGTCCCACCATTTTACATACTTGGTGTTCAGCTTGTCAAGCATGCTGTATAGGTCGGTGCCGGTCCAGTCGGCGGGCAACTCGTTGGGGGTGAAGAGTAGCCGTTGCTCGTCGGGGGTGAGGTAGTCGTCGATGGACACGGGCAGGCTGTCCAGCTGGGGGAAACGGGCCGTGTAGTGGTAGCGGGTGGTGAACCAGCGGAAACTCTTGCTGACGGTCACCTCGGGCTGCAGAATACGTGGCAGACTGTCGGATTTCATTGTCCATCCGTTGCGGACGATGTCGATGGTGAAGGCGTAGCGCATGGTGTCTTTCTCGCTTCGGAAGTCGAAAGGCTGCGGGGAGGCAAGAGTGTCCTTTCGCCAGCCGTCGAAAGAGGCTCTGTTGTTGGCGCTGGTGAGAATCTGACGCGAGCCGTCGAGGTTGCGCTTCACGGTGTCGGTAGCCACATAGTGCGCGGTGCATGAGGCTATCAGCAGCAGCGAGGCCGCTGCAAGGATAATTGAATGGCGTTTCATATCACTTTTGTTTTTTGATGGTTACGGATTGAGTTCTTGTATCCTGCCAGCGGCGCCGGCAGGTCGTTGGGCGAAGACGGCAGGGTGGCGCTGACAGCCTCGGCCAGGGTGGGAGTGGACTGGCTGTCGCCCATGGACATAGTCAGTGGCAGGGTGGCAAGGAGCAGGCATACCGCAGAGGCCAGCAGTGTCCGTTGCTGTCGTCGACGGTGCAGGGTACGTCGCATGCCGCCGAGGATGGCGTCGGTGTCGGGAACTTCGACGGGCGTCTGCTGCATTCGTTCTATCAGTTTGTTATATTCCATATCCTTTCAGTATTTCTCTCACTTTGTTGCGCGCCACGCAGAGGTTGGCTTTCACCTGGTCGGCGCTCATGCGTGTGGCGGCGGCGACCTCGTCTGTGGTGAGGCACTCAATCTCGCGCAGTTGGTAGACCACGCGCTGCTTGGGCGGCAGGGTGGCGATGGCTTGGCGGAGTAGGATGAGCAGTTCTTCGGAGGCTAGTGTATCGGGTGGTACGACCTCGACGGGCATCTCGGCGAGGGTCTCGCGGTGGCGTCTCCGCCGACGCAGTTCGTCGTAGCAGCGACGGGCACAGATGGTGCAAAGCCAGGAAGCCAGGCTCTGGCTCGGGTCGAACCGGCGGGCATGCTTCCATAGGCGGATGAAAGTCTCCTGCACAGCGTCGCTGGCTTCGTCACGGTCGTTCAGGAGGCGGTATGCCAGCCGGTAGAGGCGTTCTCGATGGCGCTCGATGATTTCGCGTAGCGCCGCCTCGCTCCCTCCACGGAGTTGCCGCATCAATTCTATGTCTATCGTGCCGTTCATTTGCCTATAATACGTTTGAACAGGGCAAAAGTAAAATCACTCAGAGGAAAATGTCAGACTTCACGTATCTTACCGTCGGACGAGCGGCGGTAGAGGGTGAAGTGTCCCTGGACTTTCTCTAGGAAGGGACTAAGGGCATGTATCGAGCGTCCGTAATACTCGTCGTAGAGCACACAGAGGCGTCGTTTGGAGCGTGAAAGGGCCACGAAGAGTCGGCGCGCATCCTCCAGTATCTGTTTCTCTGTCCAGCTGTGGCTGCCGGGGTAGCAGCCGTCGATGGCGCGGTAGACTATCACCGTCTCGAACTCCAACCCCTTGGCTTTATGTACCGTGGAGATGATGTAGCGCTCCTCGAGCGTGCTGCCGCAGAGGTCGGCCTCCTTGAGGGTGTTGAGGTCGGTGACATAACGCTCGAGCTGCTGCTGTAGGGTGGGGTAGAGGTCGGTGCGGATGAGCTCGCCCTCGAGGTAGTGCAGCAGGTGATGCCATTTATCGATGGGCTCGATAAGTTTGGCCTCGAGCAACTTCTCGTAGGCATATTGTAATTCAGCAACAATCCCCCCCTCTTCATTTGTCTTATCTCCTGTCTCCTTACATCCATGCTGATGCATCACCGCATACAGTTTGTGGAACTTGTCCACCTGTTTCTGGTGATTGCTGACGAAGAGCCGCTGGTCGTCAATCATCTGACGTGCCACGTTGTGGCAGTAGTTGAGTAGCGAGAGCGTGGCCATGATGTCGTCGTCGGCCTGGTGGCTGTTCTGTCCTTCGAGGTGCAGTACCTCGAGAAGGTGGCCGAGCTTGTACTGCCGCAGGCGTGGCCGCACCAGCCGGATGTATTTCAGGGTGTCGAAATATTTATTGGGGAGTACAGTCTTATCTCCTGTCTCCCTTATTAGATTATTACGTAGTATCTGGTAGTCGTACTCCACGTTGTGCCCCACCAATGTCTTCCCTTGGCAGTATTCCAGGAATTTCTTCAGCCCTTCGGCGCGGGAATAGCGTTTGCTGTTGCGGTAGACCTCAATCATGGGGTTGGGGTGGCCACCTACGGTGGCTGGCAGCTCCTTGTCGGTCTCGAGGATAATGTTGAAGGGTTTTCCTACCACCTTGCCCTGCCGCACTTTGACGGCGGCAATCTGGATGATGTCGTCGTGGCGCACGTCGAGGCCGGTGGTCTCGGTGTCGAAGATGACGAGCTCTTCGTGGTCGTATACATGGACGAACTCCTGCAGGTAGGAACTGTCGGGGTAGCGCAGGAAGTCGGTGGGCAGCAGCGCCACGCGGCGCATGTCGCGCATGAGGTTGCGCGCGGCGGTATAGGTGGGTGTCACCTTGAGACCCCACAGCAGACGCGCCCAGGCGATGAAGACCATCTCGTCGGCCAGGACGCTGAGGTGTGCCGTGAGCATCCGCATGGCGGGCAGCGAGAAGAGGTCGGTGCCGCTGATCTTGAAGTGGCTGATGCCCATGCCGCTCATCACTTCGCCGATGTCGTCGGCCTCGCGGTTGGTGCTGACGAGGATGGCAACCTTCCCTTCGGGGTCCATCTCGCCGTAACGCTTGGCGAAGCGGGCGGCATAGTAACTCTCCAGCTGTGCGTCGCCGACATTCATCAGGCAGAGGTCCTGCGGGTGTGGCGTGACGGGCGCTGATTGCGGGGTGGTGGGCAGGAGGTCGCGTCTGATGCCGAGGTTCTTCTCCGCATAGTCGTTCTGCAGGTCTAGCAGGTACTTGGGCGAGCGGTAGTTGGTGTGCAGGTGGTGGATATGTCCTTCGCAACGCTGTTTCAGGGTTTCGAGGGTCTCGAGTTTGGCGCCGATGAAGGAGAAGATGGCCTGCTGCTCGTCGCCGAGGTATACGATGGTGGCGTCGTCGGCAGCGAAGAGGTCCACCAGGGCGAACTGCAATGCGTTGAGATCCTGCACCTCGTCAATCTCAATCCATTTGTATTCCCTTATTACATTTGTCCTTTCACTCCATCTCACTCCCTCTTCACTCCCTTTCACTCCTGTTAAAAACTGATACGCCAGTATCAACAAATCGTCATAGTCCAGCAGGTCGTTCTCTGTCTTGTAGTGCTCGTAGGCTTTGGCCAGACGCATGAGGTTGGCGGCCGGCAGTTCCTGCAGTATGCTGTATCTCTGGTAGAGGTTCTCGATGTCGGTGTAGATGTCGGCGATATTGTCCTCGTCGAAGGGACGTCCCAGCACGTCGCAGAGCTTCGCTACGCCGCCGGCATGGAAGAGCTCGTTGTGCAGCACCAGCTCGCCGCGCATGCCCAGCGCCATCTGCTGCAGGCCGTGCTGGAAGCGCATGAGCTCCGTGGTGCGGCTCTCGATATTCATCTTCTTGCAGAGCTCCTCCTGGACGATGTTGTCCACGTCGCCCTCGTCGATGATGGCGCTGTTGTGGTTCACGAGGCCTTCGTTGAAGAGCATCTGCGAGCAGTAACGGTGGATGTTCCCCACGAAGAGGTCGTCGGGCACAGGATTGCCTGTGCGGTCGGCGATACGCTGAGCCATGCCCTTGGCGGCGCGGTTGGTGAAGGTCAGACACAGCATGTCGCGGTATTCCACACCCTGCTCATGGGCGTGGACGATGCGCTCGGTCAGTATGTCTGTCTTGCCGCATCCCGGAGGCGCCAGCACCAGGTGGCGTCCGCCACTGATCTCTATCGCCTCCTGTTGCCACGGGTCAAAGTGCCGTTCCATTAAGTGTCGCTTTTACCATTTCGTCCTGCTCATAGACGAGCTTGAGGGAGAAGAAGGGGGTGGACTCGTCGAGGAGTAGGCGGAGGAATATCTTGTCGCCCTCCCACATGGGAAGAGTGTTTAGTGGTAAGTGTTTAGTGTTAAGTTGGCTGCCGCTGTCCTGCAGGACGTCACTGAACACTGAACACTGATCACTAATCACTGATTTGGGTATCCACGCCAGGGTGCCCTCGTCGTCGATGCTCATGTCGGGCTCGCCGCGCCAGGCCGTGGCGGTGAAGAGGTGCATGTATTCGTTGGGCCAGGTGTCGGAGATGAAGGTGACGATGCCGCGGTAGTGCCACTTGGTGATGTCCAGACCCGTCTCTTCCTTCACCTCGCGCAGCATGCACTCGTCGGGGCTCTCGTCGGCCTCGCATTTGCCGCCCACGCCTATCCACTTGCCGTGGCTGGCGTCGTTCTCTTTCTTCACGCGGTGCAGCATCAGATAGCTGTCGCCGTTGTCGATATAGCACAAAGTGGTTTGCTTCATGGTGGTTGTTTTTCTCCCCTTAAATTATCCTAGGTCCTCCTAGAACCTCCTAGGTTATCCTAGGTTATCCTAGCTCCTCCTAGATTTTCCTAGTAAAAAAAGAAGCTAAATTGCTTGGCAACTTAGCTACTTTGCTACTTGGTTACTCAGCAACTTAGTCACTCAGCAACTCAGATACTTTGAAGGAATTAGTCTTCGGCGTTGATGATGGCTTTGTGCACAGCATTCCAGCCAGCAGCGGTGATACCCCAATTGTTGGTGGAGTTCTTGTTACCGTTGATGCGGACCTTTCTTCTCTTCACTTTTTTGTTAGCATTGATACCCATGGTGTATAATTTTTATTTGTTTATATACTTGACTATCAGTTTGTAAAGCGCATTACGCTCAAAACAAACGTGCTGCAAAGATACGAAAAAATTGAAAATTGGTGATTAAAATTGAAAAATTAACAATATTTTTAATCCCTTAAGTTCAACTCATAAATGCAACACTTTGGTCAAAAACAGAAAAAGGAGCGCGGAAGCCTTTAAACATTCAAAGGAGAAGCGCAAAAAAAATGCGGCTTCCCCCTTGATTGCGGAAAAATGTGT